>Ga0307515_10006997_pt1 | contig 22401 bp, 14 predicted proteins | sample 17_EM_MG_FD_194513 | JGI IMG/M metagenome (GOLD analysis project Ga0307515, IMG submission 194513) | Populus trichocarpa ectomycorrhiza microbial communities from riparian zone in the Pacific Northwest, United States - 17_EM | ecosystem: Host-associated > Plants > Roots > Unclassified | place...
CGGCGCTTACGCGCTCGCTCGGCGCGGCAAAAGAGTCGTCGCCGGCCGGTAGTAATCGCGTCGTCTGGTGGGATGGTGCCGACGGACGTCGCGTACATCTCGGGCTCGACCCTGCCGGCATCGAGCCGGCGCAACTCTATATCGCCAGTGTGGGTCGCGAAATCAGCGGCCGACGTTGACTGGCCGAGCACCAGGCACGCATACCTCGCTCGGTACTTCAACCCAACCTGACGCCTACTCGTCCATCGAGAGGACGCTGCCCGGCAAGCCGGTCAACGTCTCTTAAGGCCTGGCCGCGCCGGGCCGCAGCGGCTGCGTACACTGCGCTGAACCGCCTCGCGAGTGGGCTGTAGCCCCGTACCCATGTTCGATCCCAAGGCCCTGCGCAGCTTTCTCGATGTTCTGTCCGATACGGTGCTGGTGCTTGACCGCAGCGCGCGGGTCTATTTCGCCAACGCTGCCGCGTTGCGTCTTTTGCATGCCGAGGCCGGCAGCGCGTTGGCCGATCTGACGCCGCTGCTCGGCGAGCCGTTGGTCGCGGCGGTCTCGCAGGTGCTGGCCAGGGGCGTGGCGCGCGTGGGTGCGCCGAAGCCCGCACTGCCCGAAACGCTGACCTTGCCGGATGGCCGCGCGTTCGGCGTGGCCTTGTCGCCGCTGGAGGGCGAGCGCTGGGCCTTGCGGCTGGCGGCGGTGGGGGCGCTCCAGGAGGCGCCGGCGGCTGCCTCCGGGGCCGAGGCTTCGATGTCGGCCGAACTGCTGGGCATGTTCTGGGAGTCGCCGTTCCCGGCCTGTCTGCAGGACAGTGAGTTCCGCATGGTCCACATGAACCAGGCTTTTGTCGACTTCACCGGGTTCAGTGCAGCGCAACTGGTCGGTCGCGACCCGGTGGAGCTGCAGCCGCCGGAAGACCGCGAGCTGGTCCTCGCCTATCGCGCCCAGATCCAGGCGATGGCGCGGCCCGGCCAGCCGGCGCGGCTGATGGAGCGCCGGCTGATCCACGCCGACGGCCGCGAGCGCTGGTACCGCGGCACCTGGCGCGTGTGGATCGACGAACACGGGCGCAAGCGCTACCTCTCCGTGTTGCAAGACAGCACGGCCGAGCACGTGGCACGCGAACGCGCCGACCGCTCGGCGCGCGAGCTCGACGACTGGTTCGACCTGAGCCCCGTGGGCATGGTGCTGTTCGACGAGCACGGCCTGCTGGTGCGTACCAACCCCGCGTTCGAGGCGCTGGTGGGCCAGGTGCCGGTGCTGATGTCGGAAGCCGAGCCCGGCATCCAGCAGCTCCTGTGCTGGCAGGGCGGCCGGCCGATCGAGGGCCTGGAGCCGGGTGCGAACCCGGTGGAGGCGCAGGCCTGGGTTCCGGGGCGTGGGGCAGGGCAACCCGACGGCGGTTTGCGCCGCCTGCGCTCTGCCGTGCGCAGCTATCGCACCGCGAGCCGGCAGCTGCGCTACATGGCGGTGGTGGAAGACCGCAGCGCCGAGGAAGAGCGCGACCTGGCGCAGATGCAGATCGGCGCGTTGATGGGCACCGCCGGTGTCGGGCTGGCCACGTTCCAGGAGCAGTCGGGCTGGGTGCAGCACAGCAGTACGCTCGCGCCGCTGAGTGCGGGTGCGGATGAGCTGCCGGCCTCGGCCGCGCTGCAATCGATACGCCGCGACGTGGTGGTGGCCGAGTCGCTGCCGGAATACGAGCGCCTGCAGCATGCGCTGCGGCACGCGCAGCGCGCCGAGGTGCGCTATGCCATCCGCCACCCCGAGCTGGGCCAGCGCTGGCTGCTGACGCGGGTGGAGCCGGCCACGCTGTCTTCAGGCAAGCGGACGACTTCGGTGGTCACGCTCGACATCACGGAGCAGCACCAGTCGCAGCAGCGCAGCGAGACGCTGCTGCACGAGATGACCACCATTCTCGAAAGCACGACGGCCGGCATCGCGTATCTGCGGGGCAGGGTGCTGGTGCGCTGCAACAGCCGCTTCGAGGCGCTGCTGGGTTTTCATGCGGGCACGGTGGTGGGCAGCGGTGTGCACGAGCTGTTTGCCAGCCAGCCGCATGCGCAGAGGCTGACCAGCGACATCGAGGCTGCGCTCGAGAACGACACCGTGTTCGAGTCCGAGATTGCGATCGACTTGCCCGACCAGGCGCGGCAGTGGTGTGCGTTGACGGTGCGCCGTGCCGGGCCGGCGGGTGATGCCTCCGAGGCGATCGCGGTGCTGTCCGACATCACGCGGCTGAAGGCCCAGCAGACGGAGCTGGAAGCGCTGGCACGCGACCACGAGCTGATGTTCAGCCTGTCGGAGGTGGGCATTGCCTTCATTCGCAACGACCGCATCCAGCGCGCCAACCAGGCCATGTGCGAGCTGACCGGCTACCACGGCAACGCGATCGAGCTGCCGATGGCCACGCTGTTCGCCAACGCGGCCGAGCACGACCGGCAGCGCGCGAGCACCTGGACGGGCATGCAGCGCGACGGCAACTGGAAGGGCGAGCGCCAGCTGCGCCGCCGCGACGGCAGCCTGATCTGGGTGCAGGTGAGCGCGAGGCCGGTCATCGAGCGCGACCCGGAAGCCGGCCTGATCGCGTCGTACGTCAATGTCGACGACCGCCACCGTGCGCAGCAGGCGGTGGGCCTGCAGGCCGAGCGCACGCGTGCCATCCTCGACTCGGTGCTGGTGGGCATCGTGACCGTGGGCCCGCGCGGCATCGAGTGGATGAACCGCTCGGCACGGCGCATGTTCGGCGGCGACCTGGCCGACTTCATCAACCAGCCGATGAGCACGGTGGCCACACCCGGGGCGGACCACCCGTTCCGGCAGACGCACTACCTCAACGATCTTGTCGAAGGCCAGGCCGAGACCTTCGAATGCCGCGTGAAGGGCCGCGACGGCCGCGAGTTCTGGGTGGTGGGCAATGCGGTGGCCACCGGCCGTGAGTCGACCGGCCGGCAGCTCACCTATGCCTTGCTCGACATCGAGCGGCGGCGGCAGGCCGAGGCGCAGACGGTGCAGGCGCAGGCCTCGCTGCAGCGCGTGATCGAGGCGGCGCCGCTGGCCATCACGCTGTTCGACGCGGCCAGCCTGCGCATCCTGCAAGTCAACCAGGTGGCTGCGGCCAGCGCCGAGCTGCCGTCGGCGCAACTGATCGGGCGTTCGCCGGAAGAGATTTTTTCGCCGGCCCTGGCCGGGCAGCGCCGCTGGGACATGGCCAAGGCGCTGGCCGCGAGCGATGTGACGCACCGCGACTACCGCGTCGAGATCAACGGCGAGACGCGCCACTGGGACGCGCGCTACCTGCCGCTGGCTGCGCCCGGCGCACCGCCCGACCAGTTACTGCTGGTGGCCACCGACGTGACGGAGCAGCGCGCCGCGCAAGAGGCGCGCTTCGAGGCCGCCATCGCGCAGCGCGAGATGCTGGTGAAGGAAGTGCACCACCGCATCAAGAACAACCTGCAGGGTGTCGCCGGCCTGCTGCAGCAGATCGGTGCGCGCAAGCCCGAGATGGCCTCGGCCATGGCCGAGGTGGTGGGGCAGGTGCAGGCCATCGCCCAGGTCTATGGCCTGCAGGTGGGCGTGACCGGGCCGCTGCGCGTGAAGAGCGTGCTGGAGGCCATCACCGGCTCGGTGCAGCGCACCTTCGGCCGCACCATCCGCCTCACGGTTGACGGGCCGGCGCCGCACCTGTGGGCGCTGCCCGAGGCCGAGTCGATCCCCATCGCATTGACCGTCAACGAGCTGCTGACCAACGCCATCAAGCACAGCGCTGAGATCGGTGACCCGTCGGCCGTGCACTGCGGCCTGGTGTGCAGCGACACCGGCATCCGGATCTCCATCGCCAACCGCGGCCGGCTGCCGGCGGATTTCAGCCTGGCGCGGTTTCCGGGCGGCGTGTCGGGCCTCGGCCTCGTGCGTGCGCTGCTGCCGCGGCGCAGTGCGAGCCTCACGGTCGAGCAGCAGGGCGACGACGTGGTGGCGACGATCGCGTTGACCTCGCCCGGCGTGACGCGACTTGAGCCTGTGTGACACATTCGAATCGCCCGCTTACAAGGCGGGGCGTGTGTTTGCCGGGTGTTTCGGCCACAATCGACGATCACCCTGACAGGCGGAAAAGCGAGACGGATCGTGGCGCAAAAAGGCAAGATTCTCGTGGTCGACGATGACCGGCTCGTGCTGGCGACGTTGACCCACGGCCTCGCCGCCGCCGGCTACGACATCATCGATGCCGACAACGGCGACGATGCCATGCTGCTGGCACGCGCCCACCGCCCCGACCTGGCCTTGCTCGACATCCGCATGGAAGGAAAAAGCGGCTTCGACGTCGCCGAGTTTCTGCGCGACTACTGCCAGATGCCGTTCATGTTCCTGTCGGCCTTCTCGGACGACGAGACCGTGGCCCAGGTGAAAGCACTCGGCGCGGTGGCCTACCTCGTCAAGCCGCTCGACATCCGCCAGATCGTGCCTGCCGTCGAGGCGGCATTCGCGCAACTCGGCAAGCGGCAGGTCGAAGCGGCCAATGCCGGTCACGCGCAATCCGAAGACGTGCTGGCGCAAACCGTCGCGATGGCGGTCGGCGTGCTGATGCACCGCTACTCGCTGCCGCGTGCCGCGGCGCTGGAGCGGCTGCAGCGACTGGCGACCACCGAGTCACGGCCTTTGCATGTGCAGGCCGAGCGCCTGCTGGAAGCTGTGGAGCTGCTGTCCAAGCCTGGTGAGGCTTGAGCGCTGGCGCCGTCTTTTGGACGCAAAGGGCGCAAAGAAGACGCAAAGTTCGCAATGAATACATGAACTTTCTTTGCGAACTTTGCGTGTATTTCTCCGCGGCCTTTGCGTCCAGAAATACCTGTCCCCGCCTCGGTCTCCGCTAAGCACCCAGCCAGAAGACGAAGCGGGCGCCTCGGTCGACTTCGCCCTCTGCCCAGATGTCGCCGCCGTGCCGGCGGATGATCCGCCGCACTGACGCCAGCCCGACCCCGGTGCCCTGGAAGTCGTTGGCGCTGTGCAGCCGCTGGAACACACCGAACAGACGGTCCGAGAAGCGCATGTCGAAACCGGCGCCGTTGTCGCGCACGCTGAAGGCGGGCCGGCCCTCGTGTTCGGCTCGCTCGAACCAGATGCGCGGCTCGCGGCATTTGGTGGTGTATTTCCAGGCGTTGCCCAGCAGGTTTTCCAGCGCCACGCGCAGCAGTGTCGCGTCGCCTTGCACCTGCATGCCGGGTTCGATGTAGATGTCGATCTGGCGCTCGGGTGACTGGCGGCGCAGGTCGTCGACGATGTAGCCCACCAGCTGCGTCAGGTTGACCGGCTGGCGCGTGAGCGGGCGCGACGAGAGCTGCGACAGCGCAAGCAGCGAGTCGATCATGCTGTTCATGCGCGCAGCGGCGCCCAGCACGCGGTCGAGGTGGTCGTTGCCGATGCGGTCGAGCAGGCGGCCGTAGTCTTCCTTCACGATCTTGGTGAACCCTTCGACCACGCGGATCGGTGCGCGCAGGTCGTGCGAGACGGTGTAGCTGAAGGACTCATGGTCGCCGTTTTCGCCTTCGGTGGAAGACGGGGAGGGCGCGCTGGCAACCGGCACGGCGGGCAACTCGCGGGCTGTGCCCACGTAGCCGGCGAAACGGCCTTCGGCATCGAGCACCGCCGCGCCGCGCAGCACGAGGGAATGCCGCTGCCCTGCAGCGTCGCTGCGCCAGACCGCCAAGGCGTCGAGCGCAGCGTGGCTTTGCACGCGCCCGCGCAGCGAGGAATCGTCCGACTGGAAGGTCTCCCACAACAGCGGTTTGCCGTCGACATCGGCCTGCGGGTTGGTGGCCGTCGCCGGTGAGCGCAGTTGCGTGAGCCGGTGCTGCGCATTGGTGTGCCACTGCCAGACGTCGAGGGTGCCGGCCAGTGCGTGGGCCTCGGCCCGGCTGGCCTGCAGTTCGGAGCCGAGTTGCTGCTGCCGACGCTGCATGTGCAGCGCCCAGGCCACGGTGGCCGCGGCAGCCAGGGTGGCGAGGAGGGCCAACGCGGAAAGCAGCACAAGCGTCATTGCGACGATTGTAAGGACGGCATGCGCCGTCGTTCGGTGCGCTGACCGCACGAACGCCATCCGGAGCGGTGAGCCGGGACTTGAGCGAACGAGAGGCCGAGGAACTTGCATCTTTTTCCCGCGTTCCGCGCACTCACCTGCATCTCAATTCATCCCGGGGGAGCTGTTCAATGAGTCAAGGAACAAGGGCCAGAACGGCCTGGGCAGCGGTGTTAACCGCTTCGGTGATGGTGGCCGCTTGCGGCGGCAATGGTGAAGGCCTCGATCAAGACGGCAACCCGGTCACGACGCCCAACCCCGTGCCTGTGCCGGCGCCCACGGACCCCAGCGTGCTGACGCCCGATTTCGCGTCGATCCAGCGCAACGTGTTCACGCCCATCTGCTCGACCTGTCACGGCGCGGCGGTGGCCAATGCCGGCATGCGGCTCAACGAAGGCAACGCCTACGCCAACATCGTCAACGTCAACAGTGCCGAGATGCCTGCGCTCAAGCGCATCAAGCCGAACGATTCGGCCAACAGCTACCTGATCCAGAAGCTGCGCGGCGCCAGCACGATCGCCGGCGACCGCATGCCGCTGGGCGGGCCGTACCTGAGCACGCAGCAGATCGACGTCATCGCCCAGTGGGTCGACCTGGGCGCACCGATGAATTGAGACGCAGGTTCGAACGGCGCCTCTCCCCTTCCGACACCTTCCTTCAGCAGAGAAAGAGCTTCATGTTCAAACTCATCTTCGCTGCGCTGCTCGCGCTGGGCAGCGCGGCCGCCAGCGCCGAACCCTACTTCGCGGTGCAGACCGGCCTGAAGTGCTCGCAGTGCCACGTCAACCAGACCGGCGGCGGCATGCGCACGCAGTACGGCAACCTGTTCGCGCAAAACCAGCTGGCGGCTGAGAAACTCGACACCGGCACTGAGAGCTGGCTGGGCAACGTCAATCAGTTTCTCGGAATGGGCGCCAACCTGCGCACCGGCTACACCGTGAGCGACACGCCGAAGACCGAGGCGACGAACTCGTTCGACACGCGCGAGGCACGCCTGTACTTCAACTTCACGCCGATTCCCGAGCGCCTCTCGGTCTACATCGACCAACTGGTCGCGCCCGGCTCGGCGCTGAACCGCGAAGCCTTTGTGCGCTTCAACTCCAAGGACGGCCAGGCCTACGTGAAGGCCGGCCGCATCTACCTGCCCTTCGGCTGGCGCCTGCAAGACAACGACAGCTTCGTGCGCACCGAGACCGGCATCAGCATGAATGGCGCCGACAACGGGGTCGAGTTCGGCTATGACAGCGACCAGCTTTCGACGCAACTGGCCGTGAGCAACGGCACGCTCGGTGGCGCCGAGGCCGACAAGGGCAAGCAGATATCGCTGCAGTCGGCTTACATCGAGAACGAGTGGCGCCTCGGCGCGGCAGCCAACTACAACGACGTGGCCGGCGGCGCCCGCGCGGCCTTGGGCCTGTTCGCCGGGCTGCGCACCGGCCCGGTGTCGTGGCTGGCCGAGGCCGACGCCATCGAGGACCGCTCGCTCATCCAGACGCTCGGCCGCAAACGGCGATCCATCGCGTTGCTGCTCGAAGCGAACTGGCTGATCGAGAAGGGCCAGAACCTGAAGCTCACGACCGAGTTGCTCGACCCCGATCGCAGCGTTCGGCAAGACCAGGTATCACGCATCAGTGCGGTGTACGAGTTCACGCCGGTGCAGTACCTGCAGCTGCGCGGCGGGGCGCGCTACTTCGACGGACCGCCGCAGCGGGATGCGCAGAACCGCCGCCTGTTCTTCCTGGAGCTGAACGGCTTCTTCTGATCGACAGCGGCGGGCGCGCAAACCGGGGGGTCAAGCTCCCCGGTTTTGTGCCGAAAACGAGACAGTCAGTGGTGAATACCACCGCTGAGCCATTGCCCAACGGCGGTCCGTCTCGATGTTTTCATGCCCATGCGCTCGCTGACTTCTCGTCTGCTGCTCGGCCTGGCCGTGCTTGCGGCCGGCGCCTCGCTGGCCAAGGTGCCCGATCTCGGCCATTGGCTGGCGATGCTGGCGGTGCTCGCACTGTCGGTTGCGATGCTGCTGCGCCAGGGCGGGCCGGCGGCGGCAAGCTCGACCCCCGCGCCGCACACAGGCGCCATGCCCGAGCTTCCGCCGGAGCGTGAGTTCTTCCACACCCTGGTCGAGAACCTGCCGGTCAGCCTGTTTGTCTTCAGCGTCACCGACCGCCGCATCCTCAGCGTCAACGGCCATGCCGAGCAGGAGTTCGGCATGCGGCGTGCAGACATCATCGGCAAGACGCTGCCCGATGCATTGGGCCCCGAGGTCAGCCGGTTGACCGAGCCCGCGATGACCGAAGCGCTGGCCAGGCACGGCACCGTCGAACGCGACTTCGACATCGTCACCCTGCAGGGCAAACGCGTCATCGGCGCGCGCTACCTGGCGCTGCGCAACGCGGCGGGCCACCCCAGCGTGCTGATGGCAATGGTGCGCGACATGACGCGCGAGCGCCTGGCCGAACGCGAACTGCAGGAATCGGAGGCCCGCTTCAAGGAGTTCGCCGAGACGGTGGACGACAGCCTCTTCGTGACCAACCCGGACCGCAGCCACTACGAGCTGCTGACGCCGGTGACCTTCGGTGGCCAGCGTGCCGCACGGGTGAACTTCGACGGCCGGCGCGAGACGCTCGTCAACTTCCGCACCAGCACCGATTCGCCCATGTCGCAGGTCGACCCGGCCGACCTGCCGGCGCTGGAAGTTCGCCGCCAGCGCGAGCTGATGCTGGAGCCGACCGACACCGTCTATCGCATCCGACACCCCCAGATGGGCCTGCGCTGGATGCGCACCCGCACTCGCTCGCGCCGCATGCCCGACGGCCAGATACGAGTGTTCGGCCTGGCTTCTGACGTGACGGCGGAGCGCGAACAGCAGATCGAGCTGCAGCGCGCCCGCGACGCTGCCGAACAGGCCAGCCAGGCCAAGAGCCAGTTCATGGCCAGCATGAGCCACGAGATCCGCACGCCGATGAACGGCATTCTCGGCATGACCGAGCTGCTGCTCGGCACCACCTTGTCGGACAAGCAGCGCCGCTTCGTGCAGGCGGTGTACCGCTCGGGTGAATCGCTGCTGGAGATCATCAACGACATCCTCGATTTCTCGAAGATCGAAGCCGGCAAGCTCGAGCTGGCCAGCGTCGACTTCGTGCTGCGCGGTGTGGTCGAAGACACGCTGGAGCTGCTGGCCCCGCGTGCGCACGAGAAAGGCCTGGAACTGAGCTTCCGCGAAGAAGCCGGCCTGCCCATCGTCGTCAACGGCGACCCGCTGCGCCTGCGCCAGGTGCTGACCAACCTGGTGGCCAACGCCATCAAGTTCACCGATCAAGGCGAGGTGGTGGTGAGCCTGCGCGCCATGCCCGGCGCGGGCCCCGGCCGCTTCGAATTCACGGTGCACGACACCGGCATCGGCATCGAGGCCGACATGTTGCCGCGCCTCTTCAGCGCCTTCACCCAGGGGAGCGTGGGCATGTCGCGCCGCTACGGCGGCACGGGCCTGGGCTTGACCATCTCCAAGCAACTGGTCGAACTGATGGGCGGCCAGATCGAGGTGCAGAGCCAGCCCGGCATCGGCTCGCGCTTCATCTTCGGGCTGCCTTTCGGCGTGGTCGAAACCGACAACGCTGCACTGGGCCTCGATCTGCTGACCATGCCCCAGCTGCGCGTGCTGGTGGTGGAAGACAACGACACCAACCGCATCGTGCTCGACAACATGCTCAGCGCCTGGGGCATGCAGGTGGTGCTGGCCGAAGACGGCCGCCAGGCCCTCGACATCCTGCAAGGCAAGACGGCCACCTCGCCCCAGTTCGACCTGGCCCTGGTCGACATGCGCATGCCCCGCCTGGACGGCATGGGCCTGGCCCTGGCGCTCCAGGCGGCCGGTTCTCATCAGCAGATGAAGATGGTGCTGCTGTCTTCGGTGTCGTCGCCGGACGACGTGCGGGCGGCCCATCAGGCGGGTTTCCACAGATTCGTGCCCAAACCCATCAGAAAGGCCGAGCTGCGACAGGCCATTCTGGGTATTTCTGCCTCGATTGCGGAGGTGGCCCGATTGACGCCACGGCTGAACGCACACATCCTTGTCGTGGAAGACAATGTGGTCAACCAGGAAGTAATCGGGCAGATGCTCAGAACGCTGGGGTGCCGGGTGCAGGTAAGTTCCGGCGCATTGGCGGGCCTGCGGGCCATGTGCGAAAAGCCCTTCGACCTGGTGCTCATGGACATTCAGATGCCGGGCATGGACGGCGTGGAGGCGCTCAACTGGTTCCGCCGCGGTACGGCGGGCCGATTCAACTTCCTGACTTCAGCAGATACTCCGATCATTGCGGTCACGGCCAATGCCCTGGGGGGAGACGAGGAACGCTTCCTGGGACTGGGCTTCGATGACTATCTGTCCAAACCGTTTCGCCAGAGTCAACTGCTTGCCATGCTGACCAAACACCTTCGCCCCGCTGCCCCCGCCGATGCCGGCGACAAAGGCGCTTCCGGCGGTGCCTCGGCCCCCGGCGCTGCCGGTGGCGGGCATGGCGATGCGGAGCTTGATGCGGGCGTGCTTGACGCGCAGGCGCTGGAGCGTCTGCGCGAACTCGACCCCAACGGCGAAAACCACCTGATGGAACGCGTGGTCAGCGCCTTCGACAGCTCGGTGGCGCGCCTCATGCCTCAGCTGCAAGACGCCCTGGATACCAATGAACTTGGGGGTATTCGCCATGTGGCCCACACCCTAAAATCTTCTTCTGCCAGCATCGGAGCCATGAAGTTGTCCAGAATGTGCTCGGACGTCGAATCCAGGGCCCGCCATGAGCAAACCGAGGGCATGGCCGATCGCATCGCCCAGCTTCAGGCCGAAGTCGAGATCGTTCGCGTGGCACTCAAGCGGATCGTGAGCCTCTGACCCATGACTTCCAGCGCCGCCTTGGTCGACGACGATCTGCTGATTCAGCCCAAGGTGTTGCTCGTCGACGACGACGAAGTCAACCTGCTGCTCACCGCCATCGCCCTGCGCGAGCGCGGTTTTGCCATCACCGAAGCCACCAGCGGCGAGCGTGCCATCCAGCTGCTGGCCGACTGGCTGCCCGACGTGGTGGTGCTCGACGCCCTGATGCCCGGGCTCGACGGTTTCCAGACCTGCCATGAGCTGCGCGCGCTGCCCGGCTTCGAGTCGCTGCCGGTGCTGATGCTCACCGGCCTCGACGACGACGCCTCCATCACCCGCGCCTATGAAGCCGGCGCCACCGATTTCTTCGTCAAGTCCACCCAGTGGAGCCTGCTGGCCGGCCGGCTGCGCTACCTGCTGCGCTCGTCGCGCACCCGCCTCGAACTCGAGCGCAGCAAGGCCAAGCTGGCCCGCGCGCAAGACCTGGCCCGCATGGGCAGCTTCGACTGGCGTCTCGGAAGCGGCAGCCCGGTGTTCTCGGTCGAGGGCCTGCGGGTCTTCGGGCTGGGCGCCGGCGACAGCACCACCATGCGCAGTGTGTTGCGCATGGTGCCTAACGACGACCGTGAAGGGTTCATGATGGTGCTGCATGACGTGTTCCGTCACAGCTCCGTGCTGGCCACCGACATCCCCATCACGCTGCCCGACGGCCGGCAGCAGCGCATCGTGCACGTGGAAGCCGAACCCGAGTTCAACGAGCACGGCAACCTGGCCGGCTACACCGGCATCGTGCAAGACGTGACCGACCGGCGCATGGCCGAAGACAAGATCCGCCACCTGGCGAACTTCGACGCGCTGACCGGGCTGCCCAACCGCCGCCAGCTCATCTGGCGCGCCGAGCGCGCGCTCGAACATGCGCGCCGCCTGAACCACCCGGTGGCGCTGCTGCTGATCGACCTCGACCGCTTCAAGATCATCAACGACACGCTGGGCCATGGCGCCGGTGACGAGCTGCTGATGGAGGTGTCGCGCCGCCTGCGCTCGTGCGTGCGCCACTCCGACCAGGTGATGGAAAGCTCCATCGAATCGATGGGTTCACGCTCGCACCGCACGCTGGAGGCTGTGGGCCGCCTGGGTGGCGACGAGTTCGTGGCCTTGCTGCCCGAGGTCTCGGACGAGAGCGATGCCGAGCGCGTGGCCGATCGCATTCTCGATGTGATGCGCGAGCCCATCTTCGTCGGCGGGCAAGAGTGCTTCGTGACGGCCAGCGTGGGCATCGCGATGTTCCCGCGCGACGGCGCAACAGTCGCCGACCTGATGCGCAATTCCGACGTGGCCATGTACTCGGTCAAGGCGCAAGGCCGCAACGCCGCGCTGCTGTACCGCCCGGCGCTGGCCGGCAAGGGCCGCGAAAAACTGGAACTCGAATCGGCGCTGCACAAGGCCATCGAACGCAACGAACTGGTGCTGCACTACCAGCCGAAGGTCGACGTGCGCGGCGCCAAGATGGTGGGCGTGGAGGCACTGATGCGCTGGCAGCGCGGCAGCATGCTGGTGCCGCCGGGCGATTTCATCCCGCTGGCCGAAGAGACCGGCCTCATCATTCCGCTGAGCGAATGGGCGATCCGCGAGGCAGCGCGCCAGGCCCGCCTGTGGCAAGACAGCTTCGGCTTCTCCGATTCGATTGCCGTCAACCTGCCTAACCGCTTGTTCGAGCGGACCGATCTGGTCGAAAACATTCACCAGGCTGTCACGCTGTACGGCGTGCCGCACCACGCCATCGAACTCGAGATCACCGAAACAGGCCTGATGAAAGACCTGCAGAACGTGATCCCTTCGCTGCACCGGCTCAACGAGATCGGCGTCGAGATCTCGATCGACGACTTCGGCACCGGCTATTCGTCGCTCGCCTACCTCACCACGCTGCCGATCAGCGAGCTGAAGATCGACCGCTCCTTCGTGCGCGACCTGGGCATGACGCCGCAAAGCTCGGCCGTGGTCACCGCCATCATCGCGCTGGCCCGATCGCTCGGCCTGCGCGTGATCGCCGAAGGCGTGGAAAACATGCGCCAGATGGAGGTGCTGCACCGCCTGGGTTGCGTGGTGATGCAAGGCTTCCTGTTCAGCAAGGCGCAGCCGCCCGATCTGCTCGAGCAATGGCTTGAGCAAACCGTGCTCCCGCGCAAGGCGCCGTGGATAGTCAATGCCGGCGAGGCCGAGACAGCCGATGTGCTGCGCGCCGCCGTCGATGCGCGCACGCGTTTCACGCCCTGAGGTCCCAGCGCCTCTCTTTTTTGATCTGAGAGCCTGAGAGTCTTTCGTTCATGCCCGCCCATCACGCCAAAAGACGCCGGCTCGTCATTGCAAATGCTCGCCATAGCCCGAGCTATGGCTGTGCTTTGCGCCTAAATCCAGCGCCTTTTGACGCGCTGTTCGGGCACGCCCGAAAAACTCTCAGGCTCTGACTCCCGATGGACACGACACGCGCGGCTCCGCGAGCCGCTTCAGACGCCCTGCCACCCCAGCTTGCCAAGGCAGCGCTGCGCAGGCTGGTCCTTGAGAAGCTCGAACCCACCCCTGAAAACTACGCTCGTGCTTACCACCAGGAAGCCGGCACGCCGGTGCCTGGCGCAGCCGCACCGGTTGCATCCGTGGTCGACAAGCAGGGGTCGGCTGCCCAGGCCGTGGCGCTCGCCAGCCTCGTCGAGCGCATCGTGCGAGGTGTGCAGCGCGGCGGCCGCCAATGGACGGTGGCGCGCAAGAAAGACAGCCTGCAACGCGTGCTGTCCAGCTCGCGCAGCGACGTGCAGCGCCTGCAACAACGCCTGAGCCAGCTGCTGGCGGGCTGGGAAAGCGACACCATCGACGGAGCCGTCGACCCCGAGGCGCTGGCGGTCGAAGTCGAGCAGCCCTGGGGCGAGCCGACCCAGCCGGCACCGTTGACCATGGAAGCATCAGCTGCCCCGTCCAGCGAGACCACGCCGATCTGGCAAGAGCTGCTGAACAGCCTCGGCGGCACGCTGCAACTGGCCATGCCGCCCGCGCCCGCAGCCAACGCCGAACTCGCCGACGAGATCGCCGAACTCACCAAGCGCATTCGCGAGCGCGGCCCCACGGTGGGCCAGAGCGACGAGCTCGAACAACTCTGCAAGCGCGCTTCACGCGTGCTGGCGCATCGCCATCACCTCATCGACCAGCTCGGCGGCCTGTGCGAGCAGCTCACCGCCAGCCTGACCGATCTGGCCGAAGACGAGAGCTGGGCCAAGGGCCAGTGCGAGGTCATGCAGAACGAGATCGCCTACGGCCTCACGGCACGCAGCGTGCGCTCGGTCAGCGAGCTGCTCGACAACACGCGCGCACGGCAGAAGCAGCTTCGCGTCGAGCGCGCCAAGGCTCGCGATTCGCTCAAGACGCTGATCAACCAGATGCTCAGCGAGCTGGGCGAGCTGGGGTCGCAGACCGGTCGCTTCCACGAGAACCTGGGCCGCTACGCCGGCGTGATCGAAAAGGCCGATTCGCTCGAAAGCCTGGCCGGTGTTGTGCGCGAGATGGTCGAAGAAAGCCGCACGGTGCAATCGCTGGTCAAGGTGGCACAAGGGAAGCTGCTATACGAACAAGGGCGTGCCACCGATTTGTCGGAGCGCGTGGTCGAACTCGAAACCGAGCTGCTGCGCCTGTCCGAAGAAGTGTCGACCGACCAGCTGACCCAGATCGCGAACCGCCGCGGTCTGATGCATGCCTTCGAGACCGAGCGCGGGCGCCTGGAGCGCGAAGGCACGCAGTTGTCGATCGGCTTGCTCGACGTCGACAACTTCAAGAAGCTCAACGACGAGCTGGGCCATGGTGCGGGCGACGTGGCATTGAAGTCGCTGGCCGAAGTCGTCAGCAAGGCCTTGCGGCCGATGGACCTGGTGGCCCGCTACGGCGGCGAAGAGTTCGTGGTGCTGCTGCCCAACACGCCCGTTGCCGAGGGCGAGCAGATCCTCACACGGCTGCAGCGCTCGCTCAGCGGCGGCTTGTTCATGCACGAGCAGAAGCAGGTGTTCGTCACCTTCTCGGCCGGCGTCACGGCCTACCGCCCCGGCGAGCGAATCGAAGTGGCGCTGGAGCGGGCCGACGAGGCCTTGTACGAGGCCAAGCGAACCGGCAAGAACCGCACTTGCGTCGGCTGACGCCGATCGAGCGAGCCGCGCTTTCCTGATTTGCCCCTGCGGTGCCCGGGTGCATGGCCCGGCGGCGTACCCTGCGGTCCGTGGCGCTGCATCGAGCGTCGACCCGAGGAGATTCGCATGACAAGCACACGCCCCCGTTTTGAATCCGCGAAAACTGTGGCGGCCATTGGCCTCGGCGCTACTTTGCTGTTGGCCGGCTGCGCCACCAAGACGGTCGACGCTCAGTGGTCCGACCCGCAACTGACCAGCGGCACCCCGCTGCGCGGCGCGCGTTTGCTGGTCGTGTGCGAGGCGCAAGACTTGGTGCTGCGGCGAATCTGCCAGGATCAGGTGGGCGCCCAGGTCATTGCGGCAGGTGCGACCCCAGTCGCATCTCCCGATGCCGTGGCCGATGCATCAGGCAACGCGGCGCAGTATCTGGCCGCTGCGAAGGCGGCGAGCGCAAAGGCCGTGCTGCTCACCGCAGTTGCCCCCGACAGTTCCGTGGCCAAACCCGGTTTCACGGTCGGCTTCGGGCTCGGTGGTTTCGGTGGCGGCGGCTTCGGCGGCGGCGTCGGTGTTTCGGCACCCGTCGGCGGCACCAAGGTCGCCACCGGCTATGCGGCCAACGCCTCGGTTACCGACGTCGCCAGCGGCCGCTTGATGTGGACGGCAAAAGCCACGACCGCGCCGTCGGATGACATCAACTCGCAGATCGCTGAGCTGGCGAAAGCGGTGGTCACGGGGGCGGGGAAGGCGGGATTGTTCTAGAGGCTTGCCGCGATCGAACTGGTGGAAGCGGTGAGATTCGAACTCACGGAAGGGTTCCCCCTTCGCTGGTTTTCAAGACCAGTGCCTTAAACCGCTCGGCCACGCTTCCAACGGAGCCGGATTGTAGACCGGCATGCTCGTGTCTCCTCGTGGGACACGAGCCCGCGGGGTGCTGCAGTTTCCGGCTCAGCCCGGCTTCATGGCCTGCTCGCAGTCCACCTGAAAAACCTCGCGTGTGTCGCCATCGACGCGCACCGCCGTCAGCTTGCCGCCCCAGACGCAGCCGGTGTCGAGCGACATCAAATCAGGCCGGGTGATCAGGCCCAGCGTCGACCAGTGGCCGAAGGCGATCGGAACGCCGGTGGTGAGTCGGCCCGGAGCTTCGAACCAGGGATAGAACCCGGCGAGTGTGGCCTCGGTGCCTTCCTTGGCCTTGAGGTCCAACGTGCCGTCGGCGCTGCAGAAGCGGATGCGCGTCAGCACGTTCACCGCAAACCGCAGCCGCGCATCGCCTTGCAGCCCGGCGTCCCAGCGCGAGGGGTCGTTGCCATACATCACGCGGAGGAAGTCGACGAGCCCGGGCCCGCGCAGCCGCTGCTCCACCTCGCCGGCCAGTTGCAGCGTGGTCGCGAGATCCCACTGCGGCGCGACGCCGGCATGCACCATCAGCCAGCCTTGCTCGTACACCGCCATGCGCTGATGGCGCACCCAGTCGATCAACGCGGGGCGGTCGGGCGCCTGCAGCAGCTCGCCCAGCGTGTCGCTGCGGCCGGCGGGGCGGATGTCGTGCGCCACGGCCAGCAGGTGCAGGTCGTGGTTGCCCAGCAGGCAGGTCGCGGCGCTGCCCAGGGCTTGCAGGCGGCGCACGGTGGCCAGCGAGGCCGGGCCGCGGTTCACGAGATCACCAAGCACATACGCGTGGTCGCGCGAAGGGGAGAAGCCCACTTGCGCGAGCAGATGCTCCAGCGCGTCGCAGCAGCCTTGCAGGTCACCGATCAGGTAGTTCATGCCGGCATTCTGCGGCCTGTCACTGCCCTGCAGGCTCACTCTGATACGCTTGCCGGCTTCTTGGTACGGTGCGTTCCGGGCGGGCCCCGGTTCATGGACATAGCTCTTCTTGTTTTTCTGATTCTGCTCAACGGCTTGTTTGCCATGTCGGAGATGGCGCTCACCGCGAGCCGCCGGGCGCGGCTGCAAGTGATGGTGGAGGCCGGCGATGCAGGCGCGCAGGTCGCGATGGACCTGCACGAGAACCCGACCAAATTCCTGTCCACGGTGCAGATCGGCATCACGTCGATCGGCGTGCTCAACGGCATCGTCGGCGAGGCGGCGTTCTCGGAGCCGCTGGCCGAGTGGCTGGGCCTCACATTCAGCATGCGGGCCAAGGTGGCCGGCATCACGGCCACTGCGCTGGTGGTGATGTGCATCACCTTCCTCACCATCATCTTCGGCGAGCTGGTGCCCAAGCGGCTGGGCCAGATGTACCCCGAGATCGTGGCGCGCCTGGTGGCGCAGCCGATGGAGTGGCTCTCGCTGATTGCGCGGCCCTTCGTCAAGCTCTTGTCGTGGTGCACCGAGGCCACGCTGCGGCTGATCGGCGTGCGCGGCGGGCCGAATCGGTCGGTGACGGAAGAAGAAATTGCTGCCAGCCTGGAAGAAGGCCTGGACGCCGGTGTGATCGAGGCCCAGGAGCACCAGATGGTGCGCAACGTGTTTCGGCTCGACGACCGGGCGGTGGGCTCGATGATGATCCCGCGCACCGACATCGTCTGGCTCGATGCGGCCGCGCCGATCGAGGATGTGCTCAAGGCCATGGAGCATCAGGAGCACTCGCGCTACCCGGTGTGCCGCGGCGGGCTGAACGACGTGCTTGGCGTGGTGTCGGCACAGACCCTGTTGCAGCAGCTGCTGCAGGGCCAGACCCTGTCGCTCACCGACACGCTGCAGCCGCCGGTGTTCGTACCCGAGACGCTCTCGGGCATGGAGTTGCTCGACCAGTTTCGCGCGTCGAGTGCACAGCTGGTGTTTGTGGTCGACGAATACGGCGAGGTGCAGGGCGTGATCACGGTGCGTGACGTGATGGAAGCCATCACCGGCGAATTCACCACGCCGGCGTCAGACGACGCTTGGGCCATTCAGCGCACCGACGGCAGCTGGCTGTTCGACGGCCTGATCCCCGCGCCCGAGCTGAAGGACCGCTTGAGCCTGAAGGATCTGCCCGAGGAAGACCGCGGCCGCTACAACACCCTGGCCGGCATGGTGATGCTGCTGCTGGGCCGCCTGCCGCAGACCACCGACTCGGTGGAGTGGGAGAACTGGCGTTTCGAAGTGGTCGACCTCGACGGCAAGCGCGTCGACAAGGTGCTGGTCACGGCCTTGCAACCGAGCGACGTGCCGGCCTGACGGCGGAGTTCCCGAGTTGTGCCGAGGTGAAGCGCCTCCAGGGAGTTCTTCACGGAACCCAGAGGCCTCACAATCAGCCGCTCGTGGTGCGACACCGATGAATACCCCGATTACATCCTCCGCTCCCCACCGGCCTGCGCCGGTGGTGCTGGCCGAGGTGTTGCAGCAGGCCGAGCAGGCGGCTGAACGAGACGAGCACGCGCGCGGCATTCAGCTCGCGCTGCATGCCGAGGCGCTGGCCCGGAGCGCGCATGACAAGGCCAGCCTTGCGCACGCGTTGCGGCTGCTGGTGAAGCTGAATGCCCGAGAGGGCCTGGCCGAGCAGGCCATTGCAGCGGGGCAGGCCGTGTTGCCGTCTCTGCGCGAGACTGGTGATGACGCGGGCCGGGCCGACGTGCTGTGCAACATGGCGATGGCGTTCATCGACCTGGGCTTGAACCAGGAGGCGCTGGACCACATCAGTGAAAGCGTCGAAGCGGCCCGTGCCAGCGGCGATGCGAAGCTGCTTTGCCTCTCCTACAACGGCGTCGGCCTGACCAAGGGGTACCTCGGCCGCTACGAGGAAGGCGAGCGGTTCCTGACCGAGTCGCTCGCCATGGCGCGCGAGCTGCAAGACGAAGAAGAAATCTACCGCGCGCTGGCCAACCTGAGCGTGGTGGCGTCGGACGCCTTCGACGCGCTCGAATCGCGTGGCGACACTGTGGCGGCGCTGGCTGCCATCGAGCGCGCGCGCCGCCATGGCGAAGAGGCCTTGATCGTTGCGCGCCGCTCGGGCAATGCCTACCGCGAGGCGCTCACGCTGTCCAACCTGGGCCGCTACCTCGGCGTGAGCGGGCAGGAGAAAGCGGCCTTCACGCTGCTCGACCACTCGCGGACGCTTGCCGTGCAGAACGGCCACCGTGCCTTGGTGCTGGCTTGCGACGGCAACCGCGCCGAGCTGCTGGTGCGCGAGAAGCGCTACGACGAAGCCATCGCCATCCTGGATGAGGCCCTGGTCGGCGCACAAGAGCTGTATGCCAATGCGATGGTGCAAGACATGCACCTGCAGCTCTACCTCGCACACAAGGCGCGCGGCGACCTGGCCGAGGCGCTGATGCACCACGAGATCTACCACGCGCTGACCAAGGCCCAGCTGGAGCAGCGCAACGACGCCCAGTCGCGCCTGATGATGAACCGGCTCGAACTCGACCAGGCGCTCTTCGGCGCCGAGCGTTCGCGCATGCAGGCCGAGCTGCAGCGCGTGCGTGCGGAGCAAATGGCGGCGGAAGCCGAGCGGCTGCAAGCGCAGGCGCGCGAGCTGCGCCGCTACGTGCTGGCCGACCCGCTCACCGGCCTGGGCAACCGCCGCCAGGTGGAGCGCGAGCTGCCGCGGCTGATATCGCATGGCACGCGCACCGGCGAACCCTTGGCCGTGGCCATGCTGGATCTTGACCACTTCAAGCTGATCAACGACCGTTTCGGCCACGCGGTGGGCGACCAAGTGCTGACGGCCATCGCCGACCTGTTCAGGGCGCGTGTTCGCGGCGGCGACCTGATCGCCCGCATGGGCGGCGAGGAGTTCCTGATCGTCTTTGCCCATGCCTCGCCGGAATGGGCGCGCGAGGCCTGCGAACGGCTGCGCATCGCCGTGCAAGGCCACGACTGGGAGCAGATCACCGCGGGGCTGAAGGTGACGATCAGCATCGGCCTGTGCGTGGCCAAGCCCAACATCGACGCGGCCCATTTGCTGGAGCAGTCCGACCTCGCGCTGTACGAGGCCAAGCACCATGGGCGCAATCGCGTCGAGGTGATCGATTCGCGCTGAAAACGGGTTCAGGTTCCAGCGCACGCTGGCCTTCATGCTCGAAAGCCGCTACCGCTTACGGCCTACGGCCTTTGCGCTCGACAGCGGCTTGTTGGATACGCGCTACGCCGACTGCTGGGCGGGTCTCGGCAAAACGCCGTAAGCGTGAATTGGGCCGCGAACGCCCTGTTTCATCTGTCAAGTCGGGATTGGATAAGACGAAAAATAGGGTTCTGGTCGCCCTCGGAGCCTCTGAATGTCTTCTGCCACTTCCGTCATGGATTCGTCCACCCTGCGCGAGCGCCTCATGGCGCCCGAGCCCATGCCTCGCGTGAAGGCGTTGCACGCGCTCGAAGCCGTCGGGCTGGAAGAAGGTGCCAGCCCTTCGCGCGCGGCACTGGCCCAGGCCGTTGCCAAGTTCGTCGAACGCGGCATCCCTTACTACTCGAAGCAAGACCCGCACTACCGTGCCTGGGTGAGCAAGGCCGTCGAGTACTGGGAAAAGCTGAGCGCCCCTCACTGATGTACCGCGCGGCCGGCTGACTGCCGCCGCGCTCTGTTTTGCCGAAGGACTGGCTCCTCGGCGGTAGAACTTGCCGACTCACCGCATGCCTCGCGTGGGTGCTGCCGGGCTCCGGGCCATGGCAGGGGAGTTGCTACCGGCTGCTCTATCCATGGAGCAGCCCCGCATGATCGAACGCCCCGTCGCAGACCATGTGCCCTGGCTGGACGGGCTGCGAGGCATCGCCGCGCTGTGGGTGTTCGTCTCGCATGTGCAGATATTGAGTGGCATGCGCTACGTTCCGCTCATCTCCTGGGGCGGCTTGGCGGTCGACCTGTTCATGATGCTGTCGGGCTTTCTCATGGCCCACCACTACCTGCTGCGCCGCGCACGCGAGCCCTGGGGAGAGCCGTCGACCTGGGTGCATTTCTGGACGCGGCGTTTCTTTCGCATCGCACCGCTCTACTACCTGCTGTTGATCGTCGCGCTGGCGCTGGGCCCCTGGCTGGGTGAGCAGCGAGGCGCCATTGCCGCTGCGTGGCCGACCACCGCAACGTCGGCTGCCCGCTACACCGACCAGAGTTTCGGCAACCTGCTGGCCCACATGAGCTTCGTGTTCGGAGCCTTGCCGGACTACGCATTCCGCACCGCCTTGCCCGACTGGTCGATCGGCCTGGAGATGCAGTTCTACCTCGTGTTCCCGCTGCTGATGCTTGCCGTGGCGCGCTTCGGCGCCTTCGCGGTGGGTGCGGTGACGGTGCTGGCCTGTGTGGGGATGCGCTGGCTGTGGCCGGGCTACTTCCACCAGTTCGAGATGCCCGCTTTCCTGCCGCTGAAGATGTACGTCTTCTTCATCGGCATGGGCATCGCGCTCAGCCGCATGCGGGGCCGCATGACGCCGGCGTTGATCGCGTCACTCGCATTGGCTGCGGCCTATGCGGCGGCCGAGCGCAGCTCGGAATCGGCAGCACGCCTGCCATTGATCGCTGCGCTTTTCTACCTGATGAATGACGGCAGCCTGCCCGGCAGCTCGCGTCTGGCCGGTGTCGTCACGTGGGTGCGAACGGTCTTGTCAGCGCGCGTGAGCCGATTTCTCGGCGACACGGCCTACGGCTTCTACCTGGTCCACCTGCTGGTGCTGTTGCCTGTGGCGGGTGTGCTGGCGCGCCATCCGGCTTATGTGCAGACCCCTGCGGTCGTGCGCTGGTTGATGTGCATGGCACTGGCCGCCACCATCGCCTATGCGCTCGCCTGGCTGCTCTACCGCGCAGTGGAAGTGCCTGGCATCCGCCTCGGCAAATCGCTGGTGCGCAGGAGGCCGGCGGTCACGGCCTGAGCTGCTTGCTCAGGCAGCCTGCGGCGCATGCGCCCGGGTGAGCCACAGCAGCGGCAATGCGACGAACGCGCCGCACAACATGCCCACGGAATCGGCCACGAGGTCGAACCAGTCGCTGTCGCGGCCCGGCACGTAGGCCTGCAGGATCTCGATCAACCCGCCCAGTGCCACCACGCCCAGCAGCACCAGCAAGATGACCTTGCGCGAGCCCGGGAAAGCGAAGCAACCCGAGATCGTCAGCGCGGCGAATGCGGTGGCGTGATTGAGCTTGTCCCAGCCCAGGTCTACCTGTGCTGGCGGGTTCGGTGAAAGCGCGAGATAGAGCACCACGGCCGTCAGCGCGAAAAACAGCACCTGCCACAGGCGGTGGGCATGGGTGATGGCGGCCAGCGCGCCGGCAAGGCGACTGGGGGCTTGCGATGAGGCCATGAGCTTGTGGTCCAGATACCAAAAAGCCAACGGACCGCGGTGGGCGGAGACGCTGGCTTCAGGCAAAACACGAAATGTCTGGTGCCGGTGAAAGG
>Ga0307515_10006998_pt1 | contig 22400 bp, 17 predicted proteins | sample 17_EM_MG_FD_194513 | JGI IMG/M metagenome (GOLD analysis project Ga0307515, IMG submission 194513) | Populus trichocarpa ectomycorrhiza microbial communities from riparian zone in the Pacific Northwest, United States - 17_EM | ecosystem: Host-associated > Plants > Roots > Unclassified | place...
ACGGCAAACGTGCGCACGAGATCATGGAGGGAGCAGGCGTGGCCCCAGAACTCTTGTATTGCGCCTGGGAGGAATCCGTGGGTCATTGGGTTGTCGTAATGAAGTTCTGTGAGCAAGACCGCCGTGCGGTCCCATCTTCGGAGGGGCTCGCTCAGCTCCAGGCGGGAATGCAGGAGCTCCATCGACAGAATCTGGTACATGGTGATATACGGGAGCCGAATATCCTCGTGGACTCTACCGGTCACCCGCGACTAATCGACTTTGAATGGAGTCATGAAGTCGGGACCGCTCGGTACCCTGTCCAACTCAACCCTGACGTACCGTGGGCTAAAGGAATGGTACCTGGAGGGTTGATATTGCCAGAGCATGATGACGAAATGCTAAAGTTGTACCTGGAGAAAGTTAGGTGACCAGAGTGAAAGCGCTGCTCAATGGACAGGGAGGAGGCCATCCGATGCTTTTGAAACTACACAGCTTGTATAACTGATTTTCGCATGAGACCTGGGTTCTTGCTCCAGGCCGAACAATGCATTGATTTTCTTCAACCAATCATGGTTTGTCCATTGATGACCGCCCTATACCATTCCGTGCTACCATTCTTCGCAAGAGTCCTTTGATAGGACGAATGCTCATAACCTCCGCTACCTGGCTTGTTTTTAGACCCTCCTACGCTTATATAGACCTGAGCATGGCCATCCTCCTATTCTCATATTGCATTCTCTGGATCCCCGGAATAGTACTTCCGCAGCCTGAATGATTACTACTTTTTTTTTTTTTTTTTTTTGTGGGTCAGAGAAGCGGCTTTGCCTCTGACGCGAGCAAGCTTCTGCGCCGGGGCCCCACACCAACGAGGGAACCAACTTGCTCTCTAGAGCTCTCTCTACCATCACCTGCAGGAATCTGGTTTAAGACCTCGTTGTCTGTTGGAGACACCTAGACAGCTTCTCAAGGCATAGGATTCCCGAGGGATTCTGCAACCCAAAGCTTCCGAGGCCGAGAGTGCGGGGGTCGCCCGAGACGCAATCGCCAGGGGAATACCTGCTAAACCTGCAGGGGGCCACCAGTCCGACATTGGCAAGGTGGCCCCTCCCCGCAGGTGGAGAGGGGCGCCGTACCGGACCGCCCTTAAGGAGTTTAACGTCTCCCTTAGGCTGAATGATTACTACACCACAATAATTCTTTATTTGGACCGCCTGAGCAGAGTGCAAGTCGAAAGATGAAGAAGTCCCGGCCCAAGCTCGATCTCTAACCAAAATCCCAATTAAGGGTTGTAGCGCATCCATGACTAACACGTCATAGATTCACGGCAGGAAGGTAGGACAGTGAGATCCTCCAGCCGTTCGAAACCCTTACTGGCCCTTCTTCTGTGGTTGACCCCCTTCGTTTCATTGCGACCTTCAGCACCCGAGGGTAGGGCCTAAAGCTCACGGGAAATGAATAAATACACAACCTATAGTATACAAGAGTTCCGCTACCCCAATCAGAACCGTCCATGCTCTCTTTCTTTCTGTATATTCGCATCGATTCGAACGATCGAATGTCGTTATCGGTCACCTTTGGAGGCTTACCGATATCTTGGGGCCATGGAGCCCCAGGGTGACAGTTGGCCCTGTATTCGTCGAGGTTCAACATGCAGTTTGACCCTTTCCACAACATCACCGGCGAGGCATGCACGACAGCAAGGTCCCAATCGGTGGGAAATGAGAAGACGATGTGTCAAATGTATGGCACAGCGCGCTGTCAAGCTGGAGGTTTATGCTGAAAATCTCGAGAAATTTGGCGGCTACGAAGCCCACTCTGCAATCAAGCACACAAGACCTATTCGGCCTCGAATGATCACACACACAGGGTTCACTCACTCTTGATCCTTTTCACCCACCGAGCCCGGCTTTCCTCGCCTCTGCCAGAACCGCGTGCAACCACTTACCTCCCGCCCACCCACGTCGACTGGCACTAGCAACAAGTGTCGGAAATGACGCCACAAGTACCTCTCCCGGGCCTATCGTCTAAAGAACAAGCATATACTCAGCCACTCGCCAGTGTTTATGGAAGCAACATGAACTCTACTTGATCTGATAACGTTGAAGAATTACTACTCTGCAAACACGTCTCGTCAGGCTTGCCTGAGCCCGTCTCCGAAGAGCCCGCCGACGCTACTTTTCCTGCACATGCCGTCTCTACCTGTTTCGCCGGGCACAACTCCCTCTTTGTTCGTGTATAGGATGGACTACGAGGATGATAATTAGTTTTCTGCGATCTGTATCGAGGGCGTCCCACCCTCTCAGTCCCGCTTGCCATCTCCAGCCTGGCCTCTTTATCCCCAGTAGCGGCTCTGACAGGCAATGGGGGTGCGCCGAGCGGGCTGCCTCACACTCTGCTTCACACTCTGCCTCACACTCTGCTTTGCGCTGTCGTCGCTCTCCATATCATCAACGTTTTGAACTCCACAATCCCACATTTACCTCTATCAAGTCCATAGTTGCTACCATCTGGGCACTCAGTCGTCAAAAATAAGGAGGCTGAATGGGTGCTCGGATTTCCCAGCCAATTTTGGGCGAGAATCCTTCTAAACGTCTGCTCCGAACCTTGCACAGCCAAACGCCCAGCCCGACAGTGAGTTGTACCCTCCGTTTGACACATGGCTTCTAGCTTTCCACTGATGGGCCATTGATGTCATCCATGGATTGCAGGGGGGTTCCAGCATAAACGCCAACCAAATATCTTGGGGATCCGCGTACGAGGTGAACGTGGCGCTGAGCATCAAGATTTCCAAACCTCGGCCAAAGTCCGAAGGCTGCCTATCGACGCTCGACCCCCGTGCCTGTGGATGTGCCAGATCTTAAAGAGAGTGGGAGCCAACGCCGTTGGTCTTGAGTAAGCATGGCTCATCACACGCCAACGTCTCTGTGTTTGTTGTTTGGACCCTAATCCTGTATAACTTATATAGCGCACTACTAGGTGGGTGCCCCCACGGTTCATCCTCACCTCGCCGTGCACTAGGGTGGTCGTGTTCCTCAACAGTTGGGTAACATGAATGGGCCATGGAACGATTGTACATATTATGCCATGCATCAACTTCCCCATTGGTCTCCTCACTACGACATGGTAGTCGCGGAATCGGAGGGCCATGACTGCTGTTCAGAGAACTCGAATGAAGCCAAATTCACAACGTGACAGGGAGAGAGGAGCATCTCCCAGAGGGTACGTTGAAGGCCAGTAAATGTTCTGCTTATTCGGAGTGTTGGCGCCGAGGTGTCCAGATTTTGACCACAACCACAACCACACCGCAGCCAGAATGCCGCTTTTCTCCACCAACCGAGGTTATATCGGTGGGTTCAACGCTTTATTTACCGTCCTATCTGCTGATTCGTGCCTTCAAGACGAAGAGAATGTTCGCAAAATCGTGACCCGACTGCTCGGTGAGCTGCTCAGTGAGATAGAATAATAAGCGAGGTTAATATTCCTCCAGAGTCCCATGGGAATGAAAAATCGATATGGGAATACTACAACGAAATGGCCGCGGTGGAAGACAACATCCGGGAGGTCGAGTGGCGCGATTTGGCGGATACCGTACTCGTTTTTGTATGTCAGGCCACTATCTACAGTACTTACCTACTGACCTGATTCCAGGATGGTCTATTTGCCGCCTTCCTTTCTGCCTTCCTTGTCTTCTTAATCCCCCGGCTCGAATCCAACAGCACAGACGTCGCAATGGATGTCCTCATCCACATCTCACAACAACTCAGCAACTCGACAACGCCTGCATTTGAGCCCGTGGCCTTTCAAGTCTCCGCCCACGCAGCTACAGTGAACATGCTCTTCTTCCTCAGCCTCGCGCTCGTTTTGGTTGATGCATTTCTTGCGATGCTTGTGAAGGGCTGGTTGCAGGAGTTTGACCGTGGATGGAGAAAGTGCACTGTGGCTCATCTCCGTGCAGAGGAGCGCGAACGGCGAATGCAAGAGCTCGAGCGCTGGAAGTTGCATGAACTCGTCGCTCTCCTTCCTATCCTCATCCAAGGATCTCTCCTTTTGTTCTGTTTTGGCCTCCTTGTTCTTATCTTCCCTCTCCATCGGCCATCTGCTATCTTGTGCTCACTCATCTTTGTGTCAGTCATCGGCTTCTATGGCTTCACTTCATATGTTTCGATTGTAAACAATTATGCACCATTCTCCTCCCCCGTGTCTCGCCTTCTCGCACGTGGCCTCGCGATGCTGCAAACCTGGCATACTCCGCCTCCTCAAAACGCCCAGCGCACCGCTCCTGCCTTCTCATTTCACAACGGCCCTCCTCTGCCTCAGAGACAGCAGGCAGACGCAGGTGCTCTCGATGGAACCACACAGCCGTTACCTTCAAACCAAGGAGCACAACCCCACAACCCTAACAGCGTTGGAAAGAGCAACACTGTATCCCGTTCTCGCTCTGGTATTGACCCCCAGACCCATGTTCATGTCCTTGAACGATTGGTTACGACAACTGCCGAGGCTGTGGAAAATATTCACATCTTCCTGGAGCTGCTTGATCAGCCAGTGAAAGATCCTACATTACGACCATTTGATATGGAGAAGTGGAGAGAATTGCTTCATATTACTTTCAGGTTGCTTAGAGATCAATCCAAATTCTCTGTTTCCGCTGCCTGGAGTCTTGCCCGCTCTATGATGATTTGTTACAACCGCGAAGCAGCTGATCAGCAGTTGGAACTTATATTACGACACCATTTAAGTAGCAGGGAAACTGATAATCAAAGGCGACGTATGCCACTCAGTGTTCTCTTCTCATCCTATTTGCGCTGCCGGCTTGGTCACTCCTCTCCGCGTGACCTGTGGCGAACAATTGCATTTCTTGAGCCAAGTGATGCTGCTGATGCTGAGCTCCTCTGGATGGTGAACACATCCCATTGGGCCGTGCGCCATTTAGGGCCATTGCCCTTCCATCGCACTTTGGGAACCCCGCTTGATTTATGTCTTGAATTTTTCGCAGCTGTGATGACGTATATTGCAAGCACAGAACAGAGCAGAAGGTCCAAAGCTCCACTGACAGCTGCAGTCATTTATGCTCTGCGCACCATCAGATCAACACTTGTTGATTCAATCGAGGGACTTTACACCCTGCCAGGGACTCTCTCCACCTCTGAGTCTGTCCCCATGACATTCTGTCGAGTTGATGGCATTGATACTCTGGACCTTTGGAGTAAAGAGTGTATTCAAATTGTTAACGACCTTCTCCAGTGGCGTTGGTCATCATCATTTTTCAATGACCTACAGCTTTCCCTGATTGCAGCACTCTACATTGATAGCACCAAGCAAGCCCATACACGCTCTACTTTTGTAGACCTTCTCAAGAACGCGAGAATCACAGATATTGAATTTGAATTCTCAGATGCCTATGACCATGGCAAGCTTGCCGTATATATGTATATGGCTGTCGCCCGGGCACCCCTTCAAGAGCGCCACGGCGCTCTTCCTGCTTTTTATGGTGTCATACAGAACACCATTACTATGCACTCAACATTACAGCTCTCAGGCCTGCTTGTCCTGGAAATTGCTCTGAAGCATGTCCAAAATACAGCATCCGCTTCATCAGATTGGCTCATAAAGCGGTCATCTAGGTTGCTAATCTGTGCTCATGGTCAAACCATTAGACTTCCCTTGAAGCAGATTGATCATTGGGTTCTGCTCCATCTGGATACTCTACTTGCCCCAAAACCTTATCTTCTACTAGAGGAGGTGGGGAAGTTAGAATGGTCGGATACACCCGAGAGCGAGCACATTGCAAAAGCTCGGCTCGATCTCTATGACTCATTGGCAATCGCCGGGCATGAGGCGGACAAGGGGCCGGAGCCAGATCCACGGCTGCTCAGGGTGTTTCTCTGGTCCAAAAATTATGAGGTCTGTACACGTGCGTTTATGTGGTGCCTTGACCTTGTTCCTATTAGCCAGTCTGGTGCACCTGGAGATGCGAACAGCACCAGGATGTTCATTCCAGAAACAATGGGGTATGAGTGGGTTGAACACTTTATCCATGTGCTTTGTAAGTGTACATGTGAGGAGAGGTCTACATCATGGAGGTTGCTGATATCAGGTCTTGTTCCAAAATGGACCCTGCTCCCATCACCCTGGTGCCATGACTTTGCTTCAGCACTCCTGTTCTCCATTGTGCATCCCCTAGACATTCACGGGCTACCTGCCTACCAGTGCCTTGCTGAAGCACATGTATTCATGTCAATTCATGACCAACAGGCATTTCTCCCTTTCCTTGCAAGACTTCTGAAGCTCGTCAAATCCAGTTTAACTTGGGCCAGCCTCACTTCACTTGAAAATTGGCTGGGCCGGCTTCCAGAAAGTCTTGGGAATAAGGCTGCTTACACCAAAATGGGACGCATTCTGGCCACCAGGAAGCCGCAGTTGAATCTTGAGTTCCTCGCAACAGAGCTCGCAATGGCTGTTACGGTCACATCTCTCTAGTCAATATTCCGCCCAACGACCAGTCTCTGGTCAGTTATGTCTGTCAGCCGAGCTCGAAGCTAGTTCCCCCCGACCGCATGATCTGGCGACCCAAGACGCTTGCATTAGCTCCCGTGATACGTTACGGGATGGAAACCTCTCCCGCTGTGCCCCGATCTGTAGTTCCATACTCTCCCAATTCCCTACGGTGGTCTCTGTCTCCCCTTTGTGCCGTAATTTCAGCTCTGTGTTGTTCTCTATTCATTCCAAGGCCGTCTTCTTCTCGACCGAACGACTTCTCGGTGATCTTCGCAAATATTAATGTACTCCACACCTTTGCGACTCATATCTGATCACGACCGTCATGTGCAGCCACGACATGCAGTTTTCCATAAGAATGTACGCACAGGTAGTTTAGGACCAGTCTGATTCTCGAATTGGAACTCCCCTCCTATCCCGTTCATTTGTCTATTTCTTCGTGAAACCTAACTCGCAACCCGATAGCGATACTGCCGGGAATTCAAGTCTTCCTCCACCCCCTCATCCTAACAATGTCAGGTGAATAGATGGAAGAGACTCTTGGAAGCTCCTAATGGCAGGTGAATAGATAAATGAATGACCTCCAGTGATCTGGGCTCTCTTGCATATATCTCTTAATGGTATTCTGCACAGAATGAACGTGTGGTGGACTTAGTAATCGAGCCGACAAACAACATTCATTGTCAGTGGCCGTGATACCCATTGCCACCTAAGCCTTCCTAAATATGACCATCACAACAGCCAGGTACGATGTATTTCGGAGAATATAATTTATTTACCTAGATTATGAGCACCTGGAGGAATAACCTTTTATACTATTTCTTTGTGGCTGCGTTGGCCGGGAACCGTGGTTCGGTGAGGGCAAATACAGGAATCGTCGACTCGCTAGGTTTCTGAGAGGCGCCAGTGTGACCACTGCTGGGTTGAACTGAGTGCTTATGAAGATGAGGGGGAATGGGCTGGCCCGCATCTATAATGATATCAATGGGCCTGAGAGTGTATCAGGACGAACAAATGCTAGCACGGTATTTACCACAATTTTCCCATTCACCTTTATGGGTGCGCCGCACCAAGCCTCTGTACCATGTGTCATAGTGGGCGCGGACATCAGCCTTGATGCGTTGTAGATCGTCCCAATCGCGATTTGTCCCTGTTTTGTGTCACGGACGAAAGACCACACATCGTTGGACTCGCCAGACTCAGCTCGCTGCGTCAAATCTCGTCTAGTTCCAACATGGTCGCAGCCATCTCGTTATACTGACTTTCTTCGAGTGTTGAAAATAGAATTTGTAAAATGGTGAGTCCCGTATTGCTGGTGGTATGAAGTGTTCCACTGAAAAGTCGAGAGGGCGTGGTCGTCGTACAGGCGGTTAGAGAGCGGTATGTACCAGGCAGAGTTGTGGAGGTGCTCGTGCTTGCAATTAATCGCAGCTCGTTAAAATGCCGTGGCTGAACGTCGAACACAATCTAAACTGACAGAATGCAAGGATCAGGGATGAATAAACATGCAACCTATGATGTACAAAAGTTCCACTATCCCAATTAGAACCGTCCGTGCCCTCTTTCTTTCAGCATATTCGATTCGGTTCGAAGGATTAAATTGGCGTCGTTACGGTTATCCTTGGAGATTCATCGTAATCTTAAGTTGTGGAGTCCGAGGGTGGTGGTCAGGCCGTATGCACACTTCCGAGAATTTGGTCGAGGTTCAACATGTGGGTTGACTTTTTCCACAACATCGTTCACGAGGCCTGAGTGACAGTAATGTCCCAATTGACGGAAATGAGAAAGCGATGTGTCAAATATATGGTACAGCACATCTCCAAGCTAGAAGCTTTTACTGAAATTCCGAGAATTTGGCAGCTACGAGGAGCACTATGCAAACGGGCATACAAGCCACACTCTACTTTGCATGATAACACCCACCGGGTCCACTCACTCTCGGTCCTTTTGACCCACCGACCCCGCCGCATCTTCGCCTTTGCATCCAGAACTGCATGCAACGACTTCCCTCGCAACCACCCACGTCGACTGGTGCTCACAAGAAGTATCAGAAACCATGCTGCGGTCACTCTCCTGGGCCTATCGTCTTTCTTCAAGTTGGTCACCCCGCCAAAGAACAGGCGCGCATGCACTAAGCTACCCACGAGTTGCTATGGAAGCAACAGCAACTCAACTCGATCTGATAGCGTTGACGAATCGATACTCCGCAGACACCTCTCACCGGGCTTGCCTGAGCCCGTCTCTGAAGAGTCCGCGGACGTTACATTTCCTGCACATTTAGTCTCCACCTATTCCACCGTGTCCAGCTCCCTCTTTGTTCGTGTATAGCATGGAACGCGAGGATGATAGTTGGTCTTTTGCGATCCTCTGCAGTACATTTCTACTGATCTGGTTCCAGGATGGTCTATCCCAAGATGCCATCGAGAAGTTGACCCCAGAGTATAGTAATATTGTATCAGGTGTGCGGAAAACTATTGACTGCGGCCTCATAGAGAAACCTAATCCGCCTGTGGAATTTATATCAGCCCTGGTCCGTACCCCGTCCTGCCCCACAAAGAGACGCAGACGCTGTGAGGCTTGTGGATCACTTCATACGCTCCGTTTCAAGGGCTGCCTGGGGAACTACTAGGGAGGTAGTCAGGTCTAGAAATCGCAATGGCACGGAAATGGCGACCAGTCCAGAGAACGACAGGATTATTTGGTGGAATGGGATCTTAATGTTTTTGGCCACGTGTCTCCTGCTGGTTTCGGTACTAACGAAAGCAAACGGCCCAGCTTTTCTGCATTATTCAACGCGTGAATACATCGGCGACAGACAACATTCTAGTTCTCTTGTCTATACTCAATCAAAGCTTAGGGCTGCCAACGAACGAAGTTCCCTATCAAATCTGATGAGCATGCTTTGTTCGATTATTATAGTAAGTACGCACCGTTGAGATGTTTTCTTTGAGTTGCGGGATTGCCTCCTTGAGCAAGCCCTTTTCATAGTCGTTGAGACCAAGATCGGAGTCAATGCTTTCAATACCATTGGGCTAAAGTTGCTGTCAGTACGTCATTACGAATGCCCAAGGGATCCCTGGAACGCACCCCAAGCGTGACGGTGACACTAAAGAACTCCAAACTGTCGACCTGCTCTTTGACCTTTTGTCCACCTTCAGCAGCACTCAAATCGATGTAGGTTTGCGTCTTTTTGCTCTGGCCCTTGGCCGCTTTGAGAATCCAATCTGCAAACTCGGCACCGGCGTAGGCCATCGACAGCGTAGCGGACCCCAGGCCGTCTTTAGCCTTGACTACTTCATCACCGCCGAACTGGATGCGCTTGGTGAGAGCGGCGATGTCGGCGTTGGGGCTGAGAGGCGGCTTAGATTGCGACAGGATGGGAAGGATGGTGATTCCGGAGTGGCCGCCCAGTACAGGGACGGTTGTAGTGGTACAGGCCTCAGGCGTGCCGTTGGCCTCTGCCACGAAGGTCGAAGCACGGACGACGTCGAGGGTAGTTACTCCGAAGATCCTGTGAGAGGCGAAGAGTTAGTGAAGCGAAGGAGAGATCGGGTAATCAAGGCGTTTTGGTTATTGATCCGAACTCCAAGGACCGATACAAGCGAGGGACGAACCTCTTAGGATCGTAGACGCCATGCTTCTTGAAGACTTCGGCGACGATTGGGACAGTCGAGTTGACTGGGTTAGAAATCACTAGCACGAAGGCTTTGGGCGCGACGGTGGCAATTCCGGTAGCGAGATCACGGACGATTCCGGCATTGATCTGTCAGTCGGTTGGTCGGTCAGGGCGGGCCGGGTGATGAGATCGGGGAATCGGGGAATCAGGGAGGCGTGTCGGTCATTTCACGTGTTTTCTATATCCGATTTCCGGAGCAGAGCGGAAGTGAACAGACAAACCTTGAAGAGATCCTCCCTACCATGTGAATCGTAACTCTCAGCTGGGCAATGGAATGTGTTGGGAAGGACCTTACCTCGTCATCTGTGAGTGGATGGTGATCAGCACCTATATAATCATGGGGTGGAAAATACATACACCAGGTTTACGGGGAATACCGGCAGGGATGACCACGATATCCGCCCCAGTGAGGGCCTTTTTGAGCCCATCTTGGGGTGGGAGGTAGCCAACGACCTGGGCCGGAGAGGAGATGTGACTGAGGTCTGCTGCCACGCCAGGAGTGTTCACGATATCGTAAAGCGAGAGCTACAAGTATTTCCTCAGTCTCGATCGATGCGACCTTGTAAGTGATGGAGACCTTTTTGACGAGGGGATTCGACTTGAGGAGAAGCGATAGGGGCTGGCCAATACCTCCAGAAGCTCCAAGAACGACAGCGTTGGCCATGGCGAGCAAGCAAGATTCAGAGTGTCGGGTCTAAGTTGGGAAAGTGTTTGGGCTGAACGCATTCGAGCGAGATGAAGAGCAGCGGGCGAAAATGTACTTAGTTTATATCATTTGGTTACAGTAACGTATTCGATTTGGACGTTTAGAGGCTCGATCCTCCCGTGGAGCAATTCGCTATCGGTCTTGAACAGCTCGCCGCTAGCAATGACTGAATTGAGCATTGTGGTGGTACAATATTGGACCTCCTCTCGAATGCGAGCATTTCATAATCACTTGAGCGTGCAATTTGAGGATGAACGTGTATTTAATGTAATCGAAATGACTTGCTGGCCCTGGCCGCTGAGGGGAGACCACTGATCTTACGTGTAATTCAATCGCCTCTCTGTCTTTGGTTTCTCTTCCCCGCGCATTGCTTAGGTCGACCAAACCGATGTCTTCCTTGCCGCGAACCAACAGTCCCCTACCATTACACGGTCGACCACTGCGTCGATTTCCGTCTACAAACCTGCTCTTTATGCCTCCTGTGCATGTAGGAGTCCCCTTCCTGGTGCGTATCGAACCCCAAATGTCAACTCTCCGAAAGTAGTGGAACGGTCCCATTAACATGACGCGTTATGTACTCTAAACTCCAATCATACCGTTTTACGGGGTATTCATAGCATGTGAAGCCACTTTTGTTTGACTAACGCGTCATTACCCGCGTTCTTTCGCGTTCAAGGGAATCTTTGGCAACATTGTGCATTCTTCACACGACTGAGAGACCCACATTGTAGAAGAAGATAGTCTCAGTATATTGGTTACTGATATAATTAGCGATTTCTCAAATGTTCAAATTATCTAAACACTACCGGCCGCGGCCGGCCTAGCTTGACAGTGGCCAGCGGCATGTGTGTGGTGCTAGAGGTTTGTACCACTACTAGTGGCTACCCGCAGGAGTACGTGGTGCCAGATTTTTATTTTATTTTATTATTTTTGGTGGGAAAGGGTGCCAGTATTATTCTACTCAATAGAGAAACGGAAATGCTCTATACAGCTGCTGGGAGTATATTCAAGGGGTGGGAGATACATAGTGAGGTAGAGAAATGCACCATGGAGCAAAGACTGTATTTGATTCCCGATCCTTGAGATGTGGGTGTCTGGAACAAATTGCCTTTTCCCACATATATCTGATGTGAAGGATTAATCCTGCATCCTAACTCCAAACCAGCTTTGTGGCAGACATAGCAGCACAAGGTCCCATTTGTGCTGGATATGCGATCTTCATATATAGGGAAGCACTGCCCACTTCTTGCAACCTCCACGGCAAGGTGGTATGCTAGAAAGGCCAGTCTATTTTCCTGCAAGTGATTCTCTCACATGCTGAAGTAGTGCACTATGGATGGGGCTCTGATAGTGATCTACTTCAATCCAGTTCGAAATCGACCTGTTAAATGTCCGATTTGTCTCTCCTGGATGTAATGAAAAAACTCGGACCAGGAAGAGCACTCAGAGATCAAGAGGGTTTCAAGTTCTGGAATTGAAGGAAATCTGGATCTGCAAGATGTTGCGCAAGCTGATCAATGCATGTTCATTGTTCAATCGTTTCCCAGTTTAGTGTCAAACGTGTAAGTACACAGAAGGCTTCAGGGAGGATGATATTGTTTGTGATGGACGGAGTAATTGAGGTCCAAAACCAGTTTAGAGCCGCGGGGTTACCTTCAGATTAGTGACAGTGCCTAACATATCTGAAATATAATCCTCCACCCAGTTTGGTGGAAATAAGGTCTCCTGCCAATCAGTATATGGTAATGGATTGAATTAGGGATGGGTGGACATTGCGATGAAAAAGATGATATGACGAACTTCTAGATCAAGCCGCAATTTATCAGCTCAAGGAAGGTATACCCCCTGTGAATCAGGTCGATAGTCGTTGATCTTTAAGTGGATACTCAAAAGGGTGGCGTTGCTGATGTGTCTCAGATCAGAAGGAGTGAACCCATCTATGCGAAGAGATATAAAATGGGGTGCACGGAGGAGATCCAGCAATTTAGGTGCTTTATATTGAAGATAAAGCTCCTATAAAAACGGAAACTCCACTTTGGACGTCTGTGGTGCCATCAGATCTTGTATATTTTCATCCCTTTAATTCCATAATGTCCTGGATTTGGCCTTGCACTCCGTATCTCTTATTAGATGGGATTGCTAGTAGGCTCTTAAGGCGTTATGGATAAATGGTTTGTGTAGTAGTAAAAAATGATATTCCAAAAGTCCGCTCAGGGAGCCCCTTTATATAGGTGCGCACTCCGCAGCAGGTTACATGTCTACACAGCTACAACTACGTAAACCATCCCAGACGATTCGTTTAGCTGTGCTTCCCCAGTCGCAGACCTTTGGGTATTACACAGGTTTCTCGGGTCTCTTGATTACTTTTGTGCACCACCGCGATAAACAAAGCAAGTCGGGACCGAACTCGATACAAGTAGATAAGGGTAACCAACATATTGTCCTAATATCAAAGGACGATAGTTATTAAATACTAACACCGTAAGTCTGTCCCTCCGCTGACGCGTGCGTGCGTCAAGTCATGATATGACCTTCCACTAATACCCATTCCATAGCAGAAGCAGAGGGCTGCGGAGAGTTAATGAGTTTTAGTAAGCAGTGAGTGAGTATTGGATTGCGCTGTGAGGGTAATAACCAATGCTGCAGGGCTTAAAGGAGCGATGCGTAGATTATCTTGTTCGGGGTTCTGGCTAGGCCAGGACACGTCGCGTGTCGGGGTGTCGGGCAGGGTATCAAGCAGGGTATCAAACAGGATGCCAGGCAGAGACCAAGATCGGCTGAGGGCCGGTTGACCTAGCGCGATCCGGGTACTTTATACACAATAGACGACACGTGTGTACTACACGGTGCTTAGACGTTATGGTGCTTGATGCATTCCCTCCCTTTCACAACAAAATAAATAAATATCATATTACAGTATTGCGATCAATGCTGCAGTGTCCGGTAATCATCTCAGAGATCGATTCAAAGGACGAACAGGAAAAGCGGAAAGTCGATAGAAAGATGAATATTTGAGGGCCGAAAATAGAGCGGAGGTTGTCATGTGGGGTGTTTAGGTGGTTTGTTCAAAATGACCTGCTGGCGCGTTCCACCGTCTATGCATATGCGATTACGAACGAGTTTGCAAGCGGGAAGGTCGATTGGTTACCAGGCCAAGTGAGTACTATGCTAATCGAAGCATAGTTAATTTGGGAGGAGACTCACCTCTTAGGCCACGAAGCAGCCACTACCAGAGCCACTTCCATCCTCGAAATCGACTGGAACTTGCTCGACGTCTGAGTCAAGCTCGGTACGAGCAGGGCCGAAGAGGTTGAAGAAGAAATCCATTGGAGATGAGGTTGTGTTCGGTGAAAAACTGTGGTAAATTAAGAGCTAGGAGTAGAGAGCTGGTTTTCCTGGGCAATGAGGAGTGCAGTGACCCTGAGATGTTGCCTTTCGACTTGCTCATATACTCGGGGCTAATGACGCATTTGACAGGACCGTTACGATATATTTGACAGGACGGGGGTGGGTGATACGCGACGCAGCGCGTTGTTGGGCCAATAGCCTCAAGTCGAAGACTGCCGAATGCGGAACCACCCTTCACACCAGGCCCGGGACTGAAGGAACTTTCCACAATTCCTGGAAACTCGCGATCGAGTAGAGTCATCCTTATTGCGTGGCATCCAAATTTCAGGGATTTTCTGGTCGCCCATGGTGCTCGGTATCGCGCCCGGACTATTTGTTCGGGTTAGGTACAATTAACCTGAAGGATCGACGATAGACGAAGAAATTAAGGGGATGAGGCAGAACAACGCCTGAATGCAAACCACCGCTATCACGTACATCCCACGAAGCAGAATTTAGAGAAGTAAATGACGCCCGGACGCACCAACCCGCTGAAAATCGGATCTGTCAACGCTCGATCTCGTTCCTCTTGGTGGACACATTCCCATGTGAGAATCTTCTCAGGCTAACTCTCTGGTGTGGTAATTGACTCCATGTCTCCCAGTGGCAGTGGTGTAATTTAGCAGCGATCGGCGAGACAAGGTGAAGAAGCCATTTTACGAAAGATCTTCGCCATTCAACTGAAGGTGCTTCGAACCCATCCACAAATATTTCCAGTATTGTCCACCCCATCCACAGCCGATGGTCGGGTAAAAGGAGGTTAAACCCGGCCGTGTTGCACGGGAGACGGGAAAAGGCGGTACCGTGGGGTCAGAATGGAACACCGGCGCGGCATTGGTACGTCTGCACCATGGTCTTCACACAGTACTCCAGCGCAACAGCGGAGATGGATAGCTTCCGTGATTCGGGGTGGGAAGCGAGGAGGGAATTATATGATGAGGCCCCATGAGCATCCTGCCAATGGTGGAGAGTCCGGCGTCTCTCGTGGCTGGGCAATTTAATGGTAGTGACCGAGTTTGTAAGTCCATTATCCGTATTGCTGTGACTATGTACATTTCTTGTAGAACACTGTTCAGGTACTTAATACATCTACAGTTTGCTGTTCACGCACTGAGTCTAACACTGTTTAGCTCCAACAGTTTGGTCGATCACAATAGCTGTGTGAGAGCTGGCATGATATGAGCACCTACCATTCTACATGGACCACCTGATACTGTCTGAAGACGAAGACAAGCGGACCACAAGCAGAAGGCCCGACCTCGGGCGTGCTCGTTTAACATATTCTATAGTATAGTCAGAACGCGACATGTAGGACAGAAACGACGACCAGGACTATATATTATACCTTGACATATGATCGCACGTCCTAGACTTTCGTTTGTGGTGTGGGTATCTGTTTCGAACATTCCCGTTTTTGGTTTTGGACTGCGCGGGCCGGGGGCTCCCTTGTCTCCGCTCCGCTCTCTAAGAATTCAACGCCTCTAGGTCCACCCACAACTAACTTACGGGGCAGCCCAGATTTCCAATTGTTGTGACAACTCAGGGGTTGTATATATTGCATATCGCGGCGCAATCTGCAGGATAGACCAGAAAGGAACCTATGCACAATCTAGGTGCTTTATATTGAAGACAAAGTCCCTCTCAAAACGGAAACTCCACTTGGGACGTCTGTAGTGCCATCAGTTCATAGATATTTTCATCCCCTTCCATAATGTACTGTATATGGCCTTGCACTCCATATCACTTATTAGATAGAATTACTAGTGGGCTCTTAAGGCGCTATGGATAAATGGTTTGTGTGGAAGTAAAAGATCATATTCCAAAAGTCCGCTCAGAGAACCCCCTTGTAGGCGCACACTCCGCAGCAGGTTACGTGTCTACACAGCCATAACCACGTAAATCATCCCAGATGAGTCGTTTAGCTGTGCTTCCGCAGTCACAGACCTTTGGGTATTACACAGGTTTCTCGGGTCTCTCAATTACTTTGTGCACCACCGCGATAAACAAAGCACGTCGGATACAAGTACTTAGATAAGAACAGAAAACAGTAACCAACATATTGTCTTATCAAAGGGCAATAGTTATTAAATACTAACACTGTAGATCTGTCCCTCCGCTGATGCGTGCATGCAATGCGTCAAGTCATAACCTTCCACTAATACCCATTCCATAACAGAAACAGAAGTCTGCAGAGAATTAATGGGTTTTATTAAGCAGGGGATGAGTATCGGGTTGCACTGTGAGGGTAACACCAATGCTGCAGGGCTTAGAAGGAGCGACTCGTGGATTGCCATGTTCGGGGTTCTGGGGCACGTCACGTACCGGGCTACCTGAGTTCGAGAGGGGTGTCGGGCAGGGTATCAAGCAGGGTATCAAGCAGGGTCAGGCAGAGACGTACCAAGATCGGCTGAGGGTCGACTGGCCTAGCGCGATCCGGGTACCTTATACACAGTAGACGATACGTGTGTACTATAACCGAGCAGGGATATATCATATTACTACACGGCGTTTAGGCGTTATGGTGCTTGACGCATTCCCTCCATTTCACAACAAAATAAATATATATATCTCATATTACAATATTGAGATCGATGGGGGAGTGTCCCAAATATCGACCGACAATCATATCAGAGATCGGTTCAAAGGGCGGACAGGAAAAGTGGAAAGTTGATAGGTCGAAAGGTGAATATTTGAGGGCCGAAAACAGTGCAGAGGTTGTCATGTGGGGTGTTTAGAAAGCTTGTCTAGAACGACCTGCTGGCGCGTTCCACCGTCTATGCGAATGCGACTACGAAGGAATTTGCCAGCGGGGAAGCCGACTGGTTGCCAGGTCAAGTGAGTATTATGCTAATCGAGGCTCAGTTGATTTGGGAGGAGACTTACCTCTTAGGCCACGACGCAGCCACTTCCAGAGCCACTTCCACCCTCAAAATCGACTGGAACTTGCTCGACTTCTGAGTCAAGCTCGGTACGAGCAGGGCCGAAGAGGTTGAAGAAGAAATCCATTTAAGAAGAGGTTGTGTTCGGTTAAAACTGTGGTAGAGAGCTAGGAGTGGAGAGCTTGTTTCTCTGAGAGATGAGGAGCTGAGCGCAGTGACCTGAGATATTGCCTTTCGACTTGTTTATATACTCGTACTCGAGGCTAATGACGCATTGGCACCACGCATTGACATATTTGACGAGACCGTTGATATAGTTGACAGGATGGGGTAGGGTGATACGCGAGTCAGCGGGTTGTTGGATCAATAGCCTCAAGTCAAAGACCCCTCGAATGCGGAACCACCCTTCACACCAGGCCCGGGACTGAGGGAACTTTCCACAATTCCTGGAAACCCGCGATCGAGTAGAGTCATCCTTATTGCGTGACATCCAAATTCCAGGGATTTTCTGGTCGCCCATTGTGCCCGACATCGCGCCCGGACTATTTGTTCGGGTTAGGTACAATTAACTTGAAGGATCGACGATAGACGAAGAAATTAAGGGGGTGAGGCAGGACAACACCTGAATGCAAACCACCTCTATCACGTACATCCCACGAAGCAGAATTTAGAGAAGTAAATGACGCCCGGACGCACCAACCCGCTGAAAATCGGATCTGTCAATGCTCGTTCTCGTTCCTCTTGATGGACACATTCCCATGTGAGAATCTTCTCAGGCTAACTCTCTGGTGTGGTAATTGACTCCATGTCTCCCAGTGGCAGTGGTTTAATTTAGCAGCGATCGGGGAGACAAGGTGAAGAAGCCAATCTACGAAAGATCTTCGCCATTCAATTTAGAGTGCTTCGAACCCCATCCACAAATATTTCCAGTATTGTCCACCTCATCCACAGCCGATGGTCGGGTAATAGGAGGTTAAACCCGGCCGTGTTGCACGGGAGACGGAAAAAGGCGGTACCGTGGGGTCAGAATGGAACACCGGCACGGCATTGGTGCGTCTGCACCATGGTCTTCACACGTACACAGTACTCCGGCACAACAGAGCTAGGAGGTGGATAGCTTCCGCGAATCGGGGTGGGAAGCGAGGAGGGAATCTTGTATATGATGAGGCCCCACGAGCATCCTGCCAATGGTGGAGAGTCCGGCGTCTCTCGTGGCTGGGCAATTTAATGGTAGTGACCGAGTTTGTAAGTCCATTATCCGTATTGCTGTGACTATGTACATCTCTTGTAGAACACTGTTCAGGTACTTAATACATCTACAGTTTGCTGTTCACGCACTGAGTCTAACACTGTTTAGCTCCAACAGTTTGGTCAATCGAATCACAATAGCTGTGTGAGAGCTGGCATGATATGAGCACCTACCATTCTACATGGACCACCTGATCTGCCTGTCTCCTGTCTGAAGACGAAGACAAGCGGACCACAAGCAGAAGGTTCGACATCGGGCGCGGCCGGGCGTGCTCGTTTAACATATTCTATACTATAGTCAGAACGCGACATGCAGGACAGAAACGACGACCAGGACTATATATTATACCTTGACATATGATCGTACGTCCTGAGACTTTCGTTTGTGGTGCGGGTATCTGTTTCGACGAACATTCCCGTTTTTGGTTTTGGACTGCGCGGGCCGGGGACTCCCTTGTCTCCGCTCCACTCTCTAAGAATTCAACGCCTCTAGGTTCACCCACAACTAACTTACGGGGCAGCCAGATTTCCAATTGTTGTGACAACTCAGAGGTTGAATATATTGCATATCGCGGCGCACACTGCGGGATAGACCAGAAAGGTACCTATGCACAATCAAGGTGCTTTATACTGAAGATAACGTCCCTCTAAAAACGGAAATTCCACTTGGGACGTCTATAGTGCCATCAGTTCATATATATTTTCATCGCCTTCCATAATGTACTGTATATGGCCTTGCACTCCGTATCCCTTATTAGATAGGATTGCTAGTGGGCTCTTAAGGAGCTATGGATAAATGGTTTGTGCGGTAGTAAAAGATGATATTCCAAAAGTCCGCTCAGGGAACCCCCTTATAGGTGCGCACTCCACAGCAGTTTACGTGTCTACACAGCCATAACCACGTAAATCATCCCAGATGAGTCGTTTAGCCGTGCTTCCACATTTGAGTATTACATAGGTTTCTCGTGTCTCTCAATTACTTTGTGCACCACCGCGATAAACAAAGCAAGTCGGGCACAAGTAGATAAGAACAGAAAACGGTAACCAACATATTGTCCTATCAAAGGACAATAGTTATTAAATACTAACCCTGTAGATCTGTCCCTCCGCTGACGTGTGCATACGTCAAGTCATAACCCTCCACTAATACCCATTCCATAACATGAACAGAAGTCTGCGGAGAGTTAATGGGTTTTAGTGAGCAGGGAATGAGTATCGGGTTGCACTGTGAGGGTAACACCAATGCTGCAGGGCTTAGAAGGAGCGACTCGTGGGTTGCCATGTTCGGGGTTCTGGGACACGTCACGTACCGGGCTACCTGAGTTCGAGAGGGGTGTCGGGCAGGGTATCAAGCAGGGTGTCAAGCAGGGTGTCAGGCAGAGACCATCGGCTGAGGGCTGACTGGCCTAGCGCGATCCGGGTACCTTATACACAATAGACGATACGTGTGTTCTATAACCGAGCAGGGATATATCATATTACTACACGGCGTTTAGGCGTTATGGTGCTTGACGCATTCCCTCCATTTCACAGCAAAATAAATAAATATATCTCATATTACAATATTGAGATCGATGGGGGAGTGTCCCAAATATCGACCGACAATCATATCAGAGATCGGTTCAAAGGGCGGACAGGAAAAGTGGAAAGTTGATAGGTCGAAAGGTGAATATTTGAGGGCCGAAAACAGTGCAGAGGTTGTCATGTGGGGTGTTTAGAAAGCTTGTCTAGAACGACCTGCTGGCGCGTTCCACCGTCTATGCGAATGCGACTACGAAGGAATTTGCCAGCGGGGAAGCCGACTGGTTGCCAGGTCAAGTGAGTATTATGCTAATCGAGGCTCAGTTGATTTGGGAGGAGACTTACCTCTTAGGCCACGACGCAGCCACTTCCAGAGCCACTTCCATCCTCAAAATCGACTGGAACTTGCTCGACTTCTGAGTCAAGCTCGGTACGAGCAGGGCCGAAGAGGTTGAAGAAGAAATCCATTTGAGAAGGGGTTATGTTCGGTGAACAACTGGTAAAGAGCTAGGAGTGGAGAGCTTGTTTCTCTGAGAGATGAGGAGCTGAGCGCAGTGACCTGAGATATTGCCTTTCGACTTGCTTATATACTCGTACTCGAGGCTAATGACGTATTGACACCACACGTTGACATATTCGACAAGACTGTTGATATATTTGACAGGATGGGGTTGGGTGATACGCGACGCAGCGGGTTGTTGAGTCAATAGCCTCAAGTCAAAGACCCGTCCAATGCGGAACCGCCCTTCGCACCAGGCCCGGGACTGAGGGAACTTTCCACAACTCCTGGAAACCCGCGATCGAGTAGAGTCATCCTTATTGCGTGATATCCAAATTTCAGGGATTTTCTGGTCGCCCATTGTGCCCGGCATCACGCTCGGACTATTTGTTCGGGTTAGGTACAATGAACTTGAAGGATCGACGATAGACGAAGAAATTAAGGGGGCGAGGCAGAACAATGTCTGAATGCAAACCACCTCTATCACATCATATCTCACGAAGCACAATTTAGAGGAGTAAATGACGCCCGGACGCACCAACCCGCTGAAAATCGGATCTGTCAATGCTCGATCTCGTTCCTCTTGGTGGACACACTCCCATGTAAGAGTCTTCTCAGGCTAACTCTCTGGTGTGGTAATTGACTCCATGTACGTCTCCCTGTGGCAGTGGTGTAAATTAGCAGCGATCGGCGAGACAAGGCGGTGAAGAAGCCAATCTACGAAAGATCTTCGCCATTCAACTGAGAGTGCTTCGAGCCCATCCACAAATATTCCTAGTATTGTCCGCCCCATCCACAGCTGATGGTCGGGTACGTAATAGGAGGTTAAAACCGGCACGTGTTGCACGGGGGAGACGGAAAAAGCCGGTACCGTGGGCTCAGAATGGAACACCGGCACGGCATCGGCGCGTCTGCACCATGGTATTCACATAGTACGTACTCCAACGCAACAGCGGAGGTGTATAGCTTCCGCGATTCGGGGTGGGAAGCGAGGAGGGAATCTTGTGTATGATAAGGCCCCACGAGCATCCTGCTAATGGCGGAGAGTCCGGCGTCTCTCATTGCTGAGCAATCTAATGGCAGTGACTGAGTCTGTAACGTAAGTCCATTATCCGTATTGCTGTGATTATGTACATTTCTGACCAAGTACCGTAGAACACTGTTCGGGTACATAATACATCTACAGTTTGCTGTTCACGCCCTGAGTCTAACACTGTTTAGCTCCAACAGTTTGGTCACAATAGTTGTGTGAGAGCCGGCATGATCTGAGATGAGCACCTGCCATTCTACATGGGCCACCTGATCTGCTCGTCTCCTGTCTTCTGAAGGCGGGGGAAAGCGAACCACAAGCAGAAGGTTCGACCTCGGGCGTGCCCGTCTGACACATTTTCTAGCGACATGTAAAACACAAACAACGACCAGGACTATATATTATATCCTGATATATGGTTGCACGTCCTGAGACTTTCATTTACGTCCTGAGACTTTCGTTTACGTTTGTGGTGTCAGTATCTGTTCCGAACATTCCCGATTTCGGTTTTGGACTTGCGCGGGGGCTTCCTTAACGTACAGGGTAGCCGAGATTTCCAATTGTTGTGACAACTCAGGGGTTGAATATATCGCACATCGTGGCGCACACTGCGGAATAGACTAACAAGGTACCTATGCAATACGTACATTTGCTATCTAGCTAGGCGTAATTATATTGACTCCGGCTCGCGCTCATCGGAGTGGGAATCCATCCAGCTCATGTCTGTCGATCGTACGTGTTGAACACAGCGCTCTGATGGATATACAGAATGGCCTCGGCCTAGTTATGCATATATCGAAAGGCTTCTCAACGAACCGCGATAACTATGCGACGACTGCCTCCGAGCGCCACTGATAGAAGTATATGTGGCGATTTCCGCCTCAGTGAAATCACCACAAAAATCGCCCCAAATTTGTGGTGATTTCCTCTTCAAGTTGCCTAGTAGGAGCATGAGGTGAATTTTACTAGCAAAT
>Ga0307515_10006999_pt1 | contig 22397 bp, 20 predicted proteins | sample 17_EM_MG_FD_194513 | JGI IMG/M metagenome (GOLD analysis project Ga0307515, IMG submission 194513) | Populus trichocarpa ectomycorrhiza microbial communities from riparian zone in the Pacific Northwest, United States - 17_EM | ecosystem: Host-associated > Plants > Roots > Unclassified | place...
GTAAGTCTCGAGCCAGTAGGGAATATACGCCACCAACGACCGGTCGGTTCACAAACGTCGTCGAAACCTCTCCGCTATTAACCTGGTACAGATCACACCAAGGGAGGGTGCATGGCCCGGAGGAGAGGAAGCTGACCACACTGCTAATGAGCTTGTTCCTCGTGGTTGTATCGGGTACTAGGCCAGCCGCGAACATTATCCACTCTGATAGCACGGTGAGTTAGGGATTGCAAAAGTGATGGCGGGTGAATCAAGCATACCAGGCTTTGTGTAGACATTCCTACCATCGATAGGGACACCAAAGGGCGCTAACGGGAAGTTAGATAATGTGATGTCCTCGCTTCAGGGAACTGCCTCACCAAGTCGGCGCTGATAGGTATCGCTCAACCTCGTGAACACACTGGACGAAAGGACATTCGAATTCAACCACTTGTCCGCAAAGACATTGTACTCCGTGCTCCATATTCCAGTATCGGGGGTATACGTCAAGCGATAATCGGCGGTTCCCGACCACGCTTGTTGTTCCCAAGTCTGAGCATTGGAGATACCAGTCGCCTAAAGAAAATCAGCACACGAGAGCCTTGGAACCGTCGTTTTCATCAACTCACAGTATACCCTGCACCCTCTGACTTTCCTAGTCCGGTGATGAGGTCCCCGTAAGCTTTCAGCGCGATGATTCCTTTGATGGCAAGGTTGGTCTCGAGATCATATGGAGTAAGATACGCTGAATCGGCAGAAGACCTTCAATACAAATCAGCTCCATCCACCGAGAGCGTGTGGACCTCACATACTGTTTTGCTGGGGAGAGTGTGTTGGTGGACAGGAACTGAGCAAAAGTGTCGAAGAGTTGGTACTGTGGAGCAGAGAATCAGCGGTGTTTAATACTAGTACGTGCTGTGGTCTCACATTGTCGAGAATGATCGAGGCGTTTCCGGTGGCGCGAACGTACGCAACCGTCATAATGAGTAAGTCACCAGTCGCTAAAGGGGAACGAGATTCAGTAGCAGCATAGGGAAATAGGGTGTCGAGTACCTTCTATTGGCATTGAGTCAGTCGTATCATGACCAGTGATACGAGGATACGAGCGACCTAGTATACAATGTCAAGCGCACCTCAATCATCATGGCTTGGAAACTCACCAAGGTCTATCACGGCACCCTGAGAGGCGGATGAAATTCCCTTCCTGATGTGTTCATTGATGATCGGCTGTAAAAGCAACCTCAGGAGCTCGGGATTGAGATAGAGCCAAAATGGAGCAGAGGCATATAATTCTTCAATAGCACTCGTACGAGTTCCGTGCATGAAAATGAGGACATCATCGCGGTTCAATGTACCATCGGCATTCCTGCCGACGGTTATTTCGACCTGTGCCATAACTTGACGTGCTGCCAAAGCCAGCGCCGGGTAGTAGTCGCTACTATACACTGATGCGTCGGCTTGCAGTTTGCTATCGAATGCATTGGCTGCTTTGAGAGCGTTCGGATAATCCTTGATGAAGAAAGCGAGCTGGATGGAGAGAATTGATCGATGAGAAATAGCCGACTTGGGGGGAAAACGCACTCACAGCGTCCTCAGTGCTTTCAAATGCAGTGCGGAAGTACAGGGAGCGCTCCTCGATAACGTTGTCAGACCTCTTGTACTCGACAACAGGATCACGGGCATGGCCGAGGGCAAAGACCAGAGGCTGCTCTGTCTTGGTAATGGCTCCCAACGTATAAGCCAGTGCCATGACAGGCCAATCCTTCGAAACTATTCGGAAGTTGATGTCCTTCGTTCCGTCGAGTTGGCCATTGGCTGCGAACATATTCCTACAGTTGACATCGGAGCACGTCGCATAGCTGACGCCTTGGGCCAATACGGTGGCGTGGTATGCGCGGCCATACTCGATTCGGAGGTTCTTTTCGATGTACTTCTGCTGCGTTTGAAGAGAAAAATCGTGAACTACGACTTCATTCTTGACCGTTGTACCCCAGGTCATGATATCCTTATCCACATCTCCACTGATCCATTCTACCGGACATATTGGCCATCAGAATATTAGGTTGCGGGTGAAGTCTTACCGCCTGACATGTCAAAGTACACCTGAACGTCATGGGCCCGGTTGTCGTTAGATTCAATCTCGACGGCAAGGTAGGTGAACGGAAGGGACATTTTGAGATAGTCTGTCTACAGAGGGAAATCTCAGATCACGAATCCACCATAGGAGCTTGTATTCTTACCTCAATCGGACTGAGGAAGTTTATCCGTGTATTGACGGGACCAGTTTTGAGGACGAAGTTAGATTGGGTCGCAGTGATCTGTCGGAATGTCAAGCAAGAACCATTCGCACAAATCGAATATTACATACCGTGATTCCTAATTGTGTGGCCTCCGTTGCGTTGCCGGCTGTGGAACTGCCCATAATTCTGTAATTGGACCCATCGACACGAACGTATCCACCCCATCCTGGTGGAGATGGTCAATCTATATTAGATCATGACGAGCAAATTCCAAACCTGTGATCTAGAAGTTACAGCGACATTCAGCCGTTGGACAATAAACAAATAGACCCATGCTACAAACTCACAGCTCCATTGGCGAGCTTGCTCCAATCATGTCCGAGATTTGGTCCTTGGCGACCTCCAAGTAACCAAGAATTGACGTATGGTGTCCGAACAGCAAGTGGGATGCCACCCGGACGGAATGGCGAGATTTGTGCGTGAACATGTAGACTCAAGCCCAGAAGAAGGATATAAAAAATGGCTTTGAACATATTACCCATTGATGTGATTTCGCAAGGGCTGGCCTTGCGATAGGAAGTGGAAGTGGCCAAAGTGCGCGCGCTTCTTCTGGTGTCAGTGACAGAAGACAGAGAGCTGTGTGAACTGCGATAGTCCGTTCTGAACAGCTCCTGAGAATAGCATGGTACTTCATTCAATTACACCGCAATGAGGTTGACTAATGTGTCCACGACTAATTACACCCTCCTGGAGGAATGGACATTGCAATGTAGTGAAACGGATCCGTCTTCGGCCGTTGTCAGCTGCGTGGGGGGTTCTATGGCGACCCTTGCGGCTGGATTTGATGCTATGCCCAAGCGCCTAAGGTAGAGGGACCATTGAGAAAGAGAGATGGGGGTGTGAGGAGAGCCCAGTGGGCAGTACAAAGATTGTCTGTGAAATGTGGCTGGCAAATCACCACAGATAAGCAGGGAGGAAAGTTGTTCCCAAACCTTGCTCGTAGATTCGTGGCTGTTCACCATAATTTAGTCTCCAAAGCCGGACCTCAAGCTTTTTCCAGTAATAGACGCCGACCCACCGCCTGCTCAACGGGACGCGTAGTCGCCATATAATGAACCTGTGCTTGCTTGTGCTAGGAGAGACATCTCCGAGTCCGTAGAACCCCCACCAAACAACGGGCATACCATTGCAAGACAAAAGCGAAGCGGGGCCATCGGTATACATGGATAGCATGGCTGACTGAATATCTACTGCGCTGGGGGAAGGCGGAACAGTCCTCGTAAATTGCATCTGGGGCAAGAGTCGAACTGCGGCCTGCGTTGTGGCGTTCCTAATGCGGGCCTCGCATATGTTTCAGGAGAAGCGGAGGATTTCATGCAACAGTTTCGAGCGTATGAGAGGGGGATGCAGAGAACGAGCAAGGCTTAACTGTACACCTCCATTCTTTTCCGGGTTTTGACTTGTTATTTGCATACTCCTGCATCATTGAACCTGTACCACTCTATGTATTTTGTATTATAGCGACACTGTAGCACGTACGATTGATAGTAACAGGTGGTTTCCCTCTCACGTGTGCACTTTTGTGCACTGATCTAGAAGCGCCCCAGAGGCACAGCTTATTCTATTAAAACTTATAAGATATAGTATATTATATGAAGCAAGTAATAAGACTCTCGGTTTCAAAATAAATTACGGTACAAGGGAATGAAAAGGAGACTCCCTATGGACCTGGGATCAAACGAAGAAAGGCTTTAGAAGGTGCTTAGTGTGTTATACCAGAAGAATAATCGCAAGAGAAGTGAAGGTCTAATAGTGAATCAGAGAGTGTGCAAGGTTGTGGGGTAAGGCACTCACAAGGAAAATAGTCATTGGCACCGAAAACGCCATTTCCGAATTGTTCGGGATACTGGTAGCGCCTAGCGGCTTGACAGGTAAGTCTCGAGCCAGTAGGGAATATACGCCACCGACGACTGGTCGGTTCATCAACGCCTTGTCAACCTCTCCGCTAGTAACCTGGTATCGGTCACACCAAGGGAGGGTGCATGGCCCTTCGGAGAGGAAGCGGAACACGCTGGTAATGAGCTTGTTTCTCGTGGTTTCGTCGGGTACTATGCCAGCGGCGAACATCGTCCATTCTGATAGAGCAGTCAGTTAGGGATTGCAAAGGTGACGGTGGGTGAATCAAGCGCACCAGGCTTTGTGTAGACATCTCTACCATCGATAGGAACGCCGAAGGGAGCTAACGGGAAGTCAGAAATGTGGTGTCCTTGCTTCAAGGAACTGTCCCACCAAGTTGGCGTTGATAGGTTTCACTCAACCTCGTGAACACACTGGACGAAAGGACATTCGAATTCAGCCACTTATCCGCAAACACATTGTACTCCATGCTCCACATGCTATTATCGGGAGCGGATGACAAGCGATAATCCACGCTTCCCGACGACGCTTGTTGTTCCCAAGTCCGGGCAAAGGAGGTACCAGAGTTCTAAAGGAAATCAGCTCACGAGAGCCTTGAAAACTGTCGTTTTCATCAACTCACAGTATATCCTTCACCCTCTGACTTTCCTAGTCCGGTGATGAGGTCTCCGTAAGCTTTCAACGCGATGATTCCTTTGATGGCAAGGTTGGTCTCGAGATCATATGGAGTAAGAAACGCCGAATCGGCAGAAAACCTTCAATACAGATCAGTCCCATCCACCGAGAGCGTGTGGACCTCACATACTGTTTACTTGGGGAGAGTGTGTTGGCATTGAGGAACCGAGCAAACGTGTCGAAGAGTTGGTACTGTGGAGCAGAGAATCAGCGGTGCATAATACTATTAAGTATTGTGGTATCACATTGTCGAGAATAATCGAGGCGTTTCCGCTGGCGCGAACGTACGCAACCGTCATAATGAGTAAGTCACCAGTCGCTAAAAGGGTACAAGATTCAGTAGCAATAAATGACAATAAGGTATCGAGTACCTTCTATTGGCATTGATTCAGGCGTATCATTGCCAGTGACACGAGGATACGAGCGACCTAGTATACATTGTCAAGCGCACCTCAATCATCATGCCTTGGAACTTACCAAGGTCCACCACAGCACCCTGAGAGGCGGATGAAATTCCCTTCCTGATGTGTTCATTGATGATCGGCTGTAAAAGCAACCTCAAGAGCTCTGGGTTGACATAGAGCCAAAATGGGGCAGAGGCATATAATTCTTCAATAGCACTAGTACGAACTCCGTGCGTGAAAATGAGGACATCGTCGCGGTTCAATGTACCATCGGCATTCCTGCCGACAGTTACTTCGACCTGTGCCATGACCTGACGTGCTGCAAAAGCCAGCGCCGGGTAGTAGTCGTCACTGTACACGGATGCGTCGGATTTTAGTTTGCTATCGAATGCATTGGCTGTTTTGAGAGCGTTCGGATAATCCTTGATGAAGAAAGCGAGCTGGACAGAGAGAATTGATCGATGAGAAACAGCCGAATTGGAGGGAAAAAGCACTCACAGCGTCCTCAATGCTGTCAAATGCAGTGTGGAAGAACAGGGAACGCTCCTCGATAACGTTGTTAGGCCCCCGGTACTCGACAACAGGATCACGGGCATGGCCGACAGCAAATACTATAGGCTGCTGTGTCTTGGTAATGGTTCCAAACGAATATGATAGTGCCATAGTAGGCCAATCCTTCGACACTTCTCGGAACACAGTGTCCTTCGTTCCATCGAGTCGGCCATTGGTTCCGAACATACCCCTACAATTATAATGGGAGCAAGTCGCGTAGCTGACGCCTTGGGCCATTGTGGTGGCAAGGTATGCGCGGCCATACAGGATTCGGCCGTTCTTTTCGATGTACCGCTGCGGCGTTTGAAGAGCAAAATCGTGATATACGATTTCATGCTTGAGCGATGTTCCCCAGGTCATGATATCTTTACCCAGCTCCCCGCTAATGGTTTCTACCGGTTATATTAGTCACCGGAAATATTGGATTGCAGGTGAAGTCTGATCACCGCCTGTCAAGTCAAAGTATACCTGAACTTCATGGGCTTTGTCGTCGTTCGATTCAATCTCGACGGCGAGGTAGGAGAACGGAAGGGACATTTTGACGTAGTCTGTCTACAGAGAAAAATCTCAGGTACAGAATCCACCATAGGGGCGTGTATTCTTACCTCAATCGGACTGAGGAAGTTTAGCCGCACGTTGACGGGACCAGCTTTGAAGACGAAGTTCGATTGGGTCGCAGTGATCTGCGGAATGTCAAGCAACAACCATTTGCACCAATCACATATCACATACCGTGAGTCCTATCTGTGTGGCCTCCGTTGCGTTGCCGTCGCCGGAACTGCTCAAAACTCTGTAGTTGGCCCCATCGACACGAACGTATCCACTCCATCCTGGCGGAGATGGTCAATCTAGATGAGATCATGACGAGCAAAATTCCAAACCTGTGTTCTAGAAGTTACGGCGACATTCAGCCCTTGAACAATAAACAAGTAGACCCATGCTACAAACTCACAGCACCATTTGCGAACCTGGGCCAATCACGTCCGAGATTTTGTCCTTGGCGACCTCCGAGTAACCAAAAATTGACGTATGGTGTCCGAACAGCAAGTGGGACACCACCTGGACGGAACGGTGCGGTTTGTGCGTGAACACATAGACCGAAGCCCAGAAGGAGGATATAAATAATGGCTTTGAACATGGTAGCCATTAACGTGGCTTTGCAAGGGCTGGCCTTGAGAAAGAAAGTGGAAGTAGTCAAAGTGCGCGCGTTGCGCGCGCCTCTTCTGGTGTCGTTGAAGGACAGGCAACACTGCTCCAGAGTTCGAGGGCTGTGTGAACTGCGATTGTCCGTTCTGGACAGCTCCTGGGAATAGCATCATACTTCATTCAATGATACTGCAATAGGGTTTTGTCCGCGACAACTGGCCTGGAGGAATGATATTGGGAATGACATTGGAAATGGATCCGTCGTCGACCGTGTGGGAAGGTGGGGGAGAGCGAACACATTAATGTTGGATTTGCTGTTATGTCCAAGCGCCTAAGCCCAAGCGCCTAATGTATAGGGACCATTGGGCATTTGACGAGAGCCCAGTCGGCAGTGGGATTATCTGTGAAATATGGCTGGCAACTCACCACAGATAAGTAAGGAGGAGACTTGTTCCCAAACAAGATTCGTGGCTGTCCAGCCCTAATTTTAATTTTAGTCTCCAAGACCGACCCAAGGCTTTTGGACCCAACTACAACTAGTAAGAGACGACTTGCCACCGCCTGCTTAACGGGGACGCACAAACCGCCATATAATGAACCTGTGCTTGCTCGTGTTAGGAGAGACATGGCCGACTCCGTAGAACCCCCACCGAATAGCTTCGTACTGAAGACCAAGTGTATGCCATTGCAAGACAAAAGAGTGGCGGGGCTATGGATGTACATGGATAGCATGGCTGACTGAATGTCTACTGCGCTGGAGGAAGGCGGAGCAGTCCTCGTAAATTGCATCTGGGGCAAGAGTCGAAGTGTGGTCTGCGTTGTGGCGTTCCTAATGTGGGCCTCGCATATATATGTCCAGAAGAGGCGACCCGTTGATAGGGTTTCATGCAACAGTTTCGAAGGGGATGCAGAGAACGAGCAAGGCTTGACTATACACCCACCAACGCCCCTGTTCTTTTCCGGGGGTTTGACTTGTTATTTGCATACTCCTGCATCGTTGAATCTGGCGTTCCTGGTTATTACCACTCTGTGCATTTTTGTATTATAGCGACACTGTAGCACTACGATTGATAGTAACAAGAGGTTTCCCTCTCACATGTGCACTTTTGTGCACTGATCTAGAAGCGCCCCAGAGGCACACCTTATTCTATTGAAACGTAAAGGATATAGTATAAGAAGCAAGTAATAATACTCTTGGTTTCAAAATAAATAACGGGAGATTCCCTATAGACCTGGGACCAAACGAAAAAAGGCTTTACAATATACCCAGTGTGTTATACCAGAAGAATAACCGCAAGAGAAGTGAAGGTCTAATAGTGGATCAGAGAGTGTGCAACGTCGTGGGATAAGACACTCACCAGGAAAATAGTCATTGGTACCGAAAACGCCATTTCCGAATTGTTCGGCTTACTGGTAGCGCCTAGCGGCTTGACAGGCAAGTCTCGAGCCAGTAGGGAATATACGCCACCGACGACTGGTCGGTTCACCAACGCATTGTCAACCTCTCCGTTAGTAACCTGGTATCGGTCACACCAAGGGAGGGTGCATGGCCCGTCGCGGAGGAAGCGGTACACGCTGTTAATGAGCTTGTTTCTCGTGGTTTCGTCGGGTACTATGCCGGCGGCGAACATCGTCCATTCTGATAGAGCAGTCAGTTAGGGATTGCAGAGGTGACAGCGGGTGAATCAAGCGCACCAGGCTTTGTGTAGCCATTTCTACCATCGATAGGAACGCCGAAGAGAGCTAACGAGAAGTCAGAAAGTGTGATGTCCTCGCTTCAAGGAAATGCCTCACCAAGTTGGCGTTGATAGGTCTCGCTCAACCTCGTGAACACGCTGGACGAAAGGACATTCGAATTCAACCACTTGTCCGCAAAGACATTGTACTCCATGCTCCACATGTCATCACCGGGAGCCAACGTCAAGCGATAATGGTCGCCTCCCAACATCGACGACGCTTGTTGTTCCCAAGTCTGAGCAAAGGAGATACCAGCCGCCTAAAGGAAATCAGCTCACGAGAGCCTTGGAACTATCGTTTTCGTCAACTCACAGTATATCCTTCACCCTCTGACTTTCCTAGTCCGGTGATGAGGTCTCCGTAAGCTTTCAACGCGATGATTCCTTTGATGGCAAGGTTGCTCTCGAGATCCAATGGAGTAAGATTTGAATCGGCAGAAAACCTTCAATACAGATCAGTTCCATCCACTGAGATAGTGTGGGCCTCACGTACTGTTGACTTGGGGAGAGTGTGTTAGCATTGAGGAACCGAGCAAAAGTGTCAAAGAGTTGGTACTGTGGAGCAGAGAATCAGCGGTGCATAATACTATTAAGTATTGTGGTATCACATTGTCGAGAATAATCGAGGCGTTTCCGCTGGCGCGAACGTACGCAACCGTCATAATGAGTAAGTCACCAGTCGCTAAAAGGGCACAAGACTCAGTAGCAATAAAGGGCAATAGGGTGTCGAGTACCTTCTATTGGCATTGAGTCAGGCGTATCATTGCCAGTGATACGAGGATACGAGCGACCTAGTATACAATGTCAAGCGCAGCTCAATCATCATAGCTTGGAGACTCACCAAGGTGTACCACAGCACCCTGAGAGGCGGATGAAATTCCCTTCCTGATGTGTTCATTGATGATCGGCTGTAAAAGCAACCTCAAGAGCTCTGGGTTGACATAGAGCCAAAATGGAGCAGAGGCGTATAATTCTTCAATAGCACTGGTACGACTTCCGTGCATGAAAATGAGGACATCGTCGCGATTCAATGTACCATCGGCATTCTTGCCGACAGTTACTTCGACCTGTGCCACAACCTGACGTGCTGCAAAAGCCAGCGCCGGGTAGTAGTCGCCACTGTACACGGATGCGTCGGATTTCAGTTTGCTATCGAATGCCTTGGCTGTTTTGAGAGCGATTGGATAATCCTTGATGAAGAAAGCGAGCTGGACAGAGAGAATTGATCGATGAGAAATAGCCGACTTGGAGGGAAAACGCACTCACAGCGTCCTCAGTGCTTTCAAATGCAGTGCGGAAGTACAGGGAACGCTCCTCGATAACGTTGTTAGGCCCCCGGTACTCGACAACAGGATCACGGGCATGACCGACAGCAAATACTATAGGCTGCTGTGTCTTGGTAATGGTTCCAAACGAATATGATAGTGCCATAACAGGCCAGTCCTTCGCCACCTCTCGGAACACAGTGTTTATCGTTCCATTGAGTTTGCCATTGGTTCCGAACATATTTCTACAATCGTAATGGGCGCAAGTCGCGTAGCTGACGCCTTGGGCCATCATTGTGGTGGCATGGTATGCGCGGCCATACAAGACTCGGTCGTTTTTTTGGATGTACTGCTGTGGCGTTTGAAGAGCAAAATCGTGATATACGACACCATTCTTGATCGATGTTCCCCAGGTCATGAAATCAGTACCCACATACCCACCAATAGTTTCTACAGGTTAAATTAGTCACTGAAAATATTGGATTGCAAGTGAAGTCTATTACCGCCTGTCAAGTCAAAGTATACCTGAACGTCATGGGCCCTGCCGTCGTTCGATTCAACCTCGACGGCGAGGTAGGAGAACGGAAGGGACATTTTGACGTAGTCTGTAGACTACAGAGAAAAATCTCAGGTCAACAATCCACCATAGGGACTTGTACTCTTACCTCAATCGGACTGAGGAAGTTTAGCCACACATTGACGGGACCAGCTTTGAGCTCGAAGTTAGATTGGGTCGCAGTGATCTGCGGAATGTCAAGCAAGAACCATTTGCACCAATCGCATATCACATACCGTGAGTCCTAACTGTGTGGCCTCCGTTGCGTTGCCGTCCCAAGAACTGCTCAAAACTCTGTAGTTGGACCCATCGACACGAACGTATCCACTCCATCCTGGCGGAGATGGTCAATCTATATTAGATCATGAAGAGCAAATTTTCAAACCTGTGACCTAGAAGTTACGGCGACATTCAGCCCTTGAACAATAAACAAATAGACCCATGTTACAACTCACAGCTCCATTGGTGAGCTTGCTCCAATCATGTCCGAGATTTGGTCCTTGGCGACCTCCGAGTAACCAAAAATTGACGTATGGTGTCCGAACAGCAAGTGGGACACCACCTGGACGGAGCGGTGTGGTTTGTGCGTGAACACGTAGACCGAAGTCCAGAAGAAGGATATAAAAAATTGCTTTGAACATGGTACCCATTAACATGGTTTTGCAAGGGCTGGCCTTGCGAAAGGGAGTGGAAGTGACCAAAGTGCGAAGTGCGCGCGCCTCTGGTGTCGGCAAACGACAGGCAAAGCTGTGTGAACTGCAATTGATCGTTCTGGACAGCTCCTGGGAATAGCATCATACTTCACTCAATTAACCGCAATCGGGTTTTGTCTGCGACAACTGGGCCTGGAGGAGGAATCGCATCGCAATGTTGTGAGGTCCGTCGTCGACTGTGTGGGAAGGTTGGGGAGTTCTACGGCAACCCCGGCAGGCGAACACATTAATGCTGGATTTGCTGCTATGCCCAAGCGCCCGCCTAAGGACCATTGAGAGCAAGAGGTGGGAGGAGAACCCAGTAGGCAGTGGGATTGCCTGTGAAATATGGCCGAAAATCACCACAGATAAGTAAGGAGGACACTTATTCCCAAATCTTGCTTGTAAATTCGTTGCGGTCCAGCCCTAATTTTAGTCTTCAAGACCGACCTCAAGCCTTTTGGACCCAACTAGTGCCAGCAAGAGACGACTTGCCACCTCCTGCTCAACGGGGACGCACAAACCGCCATATAATGAACCTGTGCTTGCTCGTGCTAGGAGAAACATGGCCGACTCCGTAGAAGCCCCACCGAATAGCTTCGTACTGAAGACCAAGTGCATGCCATTGCAAGACAAAAGAGTGGCGGGGCTATGGATGTACATGGATGGCATGGCTGACTGAATGTCTACTGCGCTGGAGGAAGGCGGAGCAGTCCTCGTAAATTGCATCTGGGGAGAGTCGAAGCGTGGTCTGCGTTGTGGCGTTCCTAATGCGGGCCTCGCATATGTCCAGAAGAGGCGACCCGTTGATGGGGTTTCATGCAACAGTTTCGAAGGGGATGCAGAGAACGGGCAAGGCTTGACTATACACCCACCAACGCCCCTGTTCTTTTCCGGGGGTTTGACTTGTTATTTGCATACTCCTGCATCGTTGAATCTGGCGTTCCTGGTTATTACCACTCTGTGCATTTTTGTATTATAGCGACACTGTAGCACTACGATTGATAGTAACAAGAGGTTTCCCTCTCACATGTGCACTTTTGTGCACTGATCTAGAAGCGCCCCAGAGGCACACCTTATTCTATTGAAACGTAAAGGATATAGTATAAGAAGCAAGTAATAATACTCTTGGTTTCAAAATAAATAACGGGAGATTCCCTATAGACCTGGGACCAAACGAAAAAAGGCTTTACAATATACCCAGTGTGTTATACCAGAAGAATAACCGCAAGAGAAGTGAAGGTCTAATAGTGGATCAGAGAGTGTGCAACGTCGTGGGATAAGACACTCACCAGGAAAATAGTCATTGGTACCGAAAACGCCATTTCCGAATTGTTCGGCTTACTGGTAGCGCCTAGCGGCTTGACAGGCAAGTCTCGAGCCAGTAGGGAATATACGCCACCGACGACTGGTCGGTTCACCAACGCATTGTCAACCGCTCCGCTAGTAACCTGGTATCGGTCACACCAAGGGAGGGTGCATTGCCCTTCGGAGAGGAAGCGGTGCACGCTGGTAATGAGCTTGTTTCTCGTGGTTTCATCGGGTACTATGCCAGCGGCGAACATCGTCCATTCTGATAAAGTAATCAGTTAGGGATTGCAAAGATGACAGCGGGTGAATCAAGCGCACCAGGCTTTGTGTAGTCATCTCTACCATCGATAGGGACGCCGAAGCGAGCTAACGGGAAGTCAGAAATGTGATGTCCTCGCTTCAAGGAACTGCCTCACAAAAGTGGTTCTGATAACTCTCGCTCAACCTCGTAAACACACTGGACGAAAGGACATTCGAGTTCAACCACTTGTCCGCAAAGACATTGTACTCCATGCTCCACATGCTATTATCGGGAGCCAACGTCAAGCGATAATCGACGTCTCCCGACGACGCTCGTTGTTCCCAAGTCTGAGCAAAGGAGATACCAGCCGCCTAAAGGAAATCAGCTCACGAGAGCCTTGGAACTATCGTTTTCGTCAACTCACAGTATATCCTTCACCCTCTGACTTTCCTAGTCCGGTGATGAGGTCTCCGTAAGCTTTCAACGCGATGATTCCTTTGATGGCAAGGTTGCTCTCGAGATCCAATGGAGTAAGATTTGAATCGGCAGAAAACCTTCAATACAGATCAGTTCCATCCACTGAGATAGTGTGGGCCTCACGTACTGTTGACTTGGGGAGAGTGTGTTAGCATTGAGGAACCGAGCAAAAGTGTCAAAGAGTTGGTACTGTGGAGCAGAGAATCAGCGGTGCATAATACTATTAAGTATTGTGGTATCACATTGTCGAGAATAATCGAGGCGTTTCCGCTGGCGCGAACGTACGCAACCGTCATAATGAGTAAGTCACCAGTCGCTAAAAGGGCACAAGACTCAGTAGCAATAAAGGGCAATAGGGTGTCGAGTACCTTCTATTGGCATTGAGTCAGGCGTATCATTGCCAGTGATACGAGGATACGAGCGACCTAGTATACAATGTCAAGCGCAGCTCAATCATCATAGCTTGGAGACTCACCAAGGTGTACCACAGCACCCTGAGAGGCGGATGAAATTCCCTTCCTGATGTGTTCATTGATGATCGGCTGTAAAAGCAACCTCAAGAGCTCTGGGTTGACATAGAGCCAAAATGGAGCAGAGGCGTATAATTCTTCAATAGCACTGGTACGACTTCCGTGCATGAAAATGAGGACATCGTCGCGATTCAATGTACCATCGGCATTCTTGCCGACAGTTACTTCGACCTGTGCCACAACCTGACGTGCTGCAAAAGCCAGCGCCGGGTAGTAGTCGCCACTGTACACGGATGCGTCGGATTTCAGTTTGCTATCGAATGCCTTGGCTGTTTTGAGAGCGATTGGATAATCCTTGATGAAGAAAGCGAGCTGGACAGAGAGAATTGATCGATGAGAAATAGCCGACTTGGAGGGAAAACGCACTCACAGCGTCCTCAGTGCTTTCAAATGCAGTGCGGAAGTACAGGGAACGCTCCTCGATAACGTTGTTAGGCCCCCGGTACTCGACAACAGGATCACGGGCATGACCGACAGCAAATACTATAGGCTGCTGTGTCTTGGTAATGGTTCCAAACGAATATGATAGTGCCATAACAGGCCAGTCCTTCGCCACCTCTCGGAACACAGTGTTTATCGTTCCATTGAGTTTGCCATTGGTTCCGAACATATTTCTACAATCGTAATGGGCGCAAGTCGCGTAGCTGACGCCTTGGGCCATCATTGTGGTGGCATGGTATGCGCGGCCATACAAGACTCGGTCGTTTTTTTGGATGTACTGCTGTGGCGTTTGAAGAGCAAAATCGTGATATACGACACCATTCTTGATCGATGTTCCCCAGGTCATGAAATCAGTACCCACATACCCACCAATAGTTTCTACAGGTTAAATTAGTCACTGAAAATATTGGATTGCAAGTGAAGTCTATTACCGCCTGTCAAGTCAAAGTATACCTGAACGTCATGGGCCCTGCCGTCGTTCGATTCAACCTCGACGGCGAGGTAGGAGAACGGAAGGGACATTTTGACGTAGTCTGTAGACTACAGAGAAAAATCTCAGGTCAACAATCCACCATAGGGACTTGTACTCTTACCTCAATCGGACTGAGGAAGTTTAGCCACACATTGACGGGACCAGCTTTGAGCTCGAAGTTAGATTGGGTCGCAGTGATCTGCGGAATGTCAAGCAAGAACCATTTGCACCAATCGCATATCACATACCGTGAGTCCTAACTGTGTGGCCTCCGTTGCGTTGCCGTCCCAAGAACTGCTCAAAACTCTGTAGTTGGACCCATCGACACGAACGTATCCACTCCATCCTGGCGGAGATGGTCAATCTATATTAGATCATGAAGAGCAAATTTTCAAACCTGTGACCTAGAAGTTACGGCGACATTCAGCCCTTGAACAATAAACAAATAGACCCATGTTACAACTCACAGCTCCATTGGTGAGCTTGCTCCAATCATGTCCGAGATTTGGTCCTTGGCGACCTCCGAGTAACCAAAAATTGACGTATGGTGTCCGAACAGCAAGTGGGACACCACCTGGACGGAGCGGTGTGGTTTGTGCGTGAACACGTAGACCGAAGTCCAGAAGAAGGATATAAAAAATTGCTTTGAACATGGTACCCATTAACATGGTTTTGCAAGGGCTGGCCTTGCGAAAGGGAGTGGAAGTGACCAAAGTGCGAAGTGCGCGCGCCTCTGGTGTCGGCAAACGACAGGCAAAGCTGTGTGAACTGCAATTGATCGTTCTGGACAGCTCCTGGGAATAGCATCATACTTCACTCAATTAACCGCAATCGGGTTTTGTCTGCGACAACTGGGCCTGGAGGAGGAATCGCATCGCAATGTTGTGAGGTCCGTCGTCGACTGTGTGGGAAGGTTGGGGAGTTCTACGGCAACCCCGGCAGGCGAACACATTAATGCTGGATTTGCTGCTATGCCCAAGCGCCCGCCTAAGGACCATTGAGAGCTAGAGGTGGGAGGAGAACCCAGATTGCCTGTGAAATATGGCCGGAAAAAATCACCACAGATAAGTAAGGAGGAAACTTGTTCCCAAATCTTGCTTGTAGATTCGTTGCGGTCCAGCCCTAATTTTAGTCTTCAAGACCGACCTCAAGCCTTTTGGACCCAACTAAGAGACGACTTGCCACCGCCCGCTCAACGGGGACGCACGAACTGCCATATAATGACCCTGTGCTTGCTCGTGCTAGGAGAGACATGGCCGACTCCGTAGAACCCCCACCAGATAGCTCCGTACTGAAGACCAAGTGCATACCATTGCAAGACAAAAGAGTAGCGGGCTGTGGATGTACATAGATAGCATGGCTGACTGAATGTCTACTGCGCTGGAGGAAGGCGGAGCAGTCCTCGTAAATTGCATCTGGGGCAAGAGTCGAAGCGTGGCCTGCGTTGTGGCCTTCCTAATGCGGGCCTCGCATATATCCAGAAGAGGCGACCCGTTGATGGGGCTTCATGCAACAGTTTCGAAGGGGATGCGGAGAATGAGCAAGGTTTGACTATACACCCACCAACGCCCCTGTTCTTTTCCGGGGGTTTGACTTGTTATTTGCATACTCCTGCATCGTTGAATCTGGCGTTCCTGGTTATTACCACTCTGTGCATTTTTGTATTATAGCGACACTGTAGCACTACGATTGATAGTAACAAGAGGTTTCCCTCTCACATGTGCACTTTTGTGCACTGATCTAGAAGCGCCCCAGAGGCACACCTTATTCTATTGAAACGTAAAGGATATAGTATAAGAAGCAAGTAATAATACTCTTGGTTTCAAAATAAATAACGGGAGATTCCCTATAGACCTGGGACCAAACGAAAAAAGGCTTTACAATATACCCAGTGTGTTATACCAGAAGAATAACCGCAAGAGAAGTGAAGGTCTAATAGTGGATCAGAGAGTGTGCAACGTCGTGGGATAAGACACTCACCAGGAAAATAGTCATTGGTACCGAAAACGCCATTTCCGAATTGTTCGGCTTACTGGTAGCGCCTAGCGGCTTGACAGGCAAGTCTCGAGCCAGTAGGGAATATACGCCACCGACGACTGGTCGGTTCACCAACGCATTGTCAACCTCTCCGTTAGTAACCTGGTATCGGTCACACCAAGGGAGGGTGCATGGCCCGTCGCGGAGGAAGCGGTACACGCTGTTAATGAGCTTGTTTCTCGTGGTTTCGTCGGGTACTATGCCGGCGGCGAACATCGTCCATTCTGATAGAGCAGTCAGTTAGGGATTGCAGAGGTGACAGCGGGTGAATCAAGCGCACCAGGCTTTGTGTAGCCATTTCTACCATCGATAGGAACGCCGAAGAGAGCTAACGAGAAGTCAGAAAGTGTGATGTCCTCGCTTCAAGGAAATGCCTCACCAAGTTGGCGTTGATAGGTCTCGCTCAACCTCGTGAACACGCTGGACGAAAGGACATTCGAATTCAACCACTTGTCCGCAAAGACATTGTACTCCATGCTCCACATGTCATCACCGGGAGCCAACGTCAAGCGATAATGGTCGCCTCCCAACATCGACGACGCTTGTTGTTCCCAAGTCTGAGCAAAGGAGATACCAGCCGCCTAAAGGAAATCAGCTCACGAGAGCCTTGGAACTATCGTTTTCGTCAACTCACAGTATATCCTTCACCCTCTGACTTTCCTAGTCCGGTGATGAGGTCTCCGTAAGCTTTCAACGCGATGATTCCTTTGATGGCAAGGTTGCTCTCGAGATCCAATGGAGTAAGATTTGAATCGGCAGAAAACCTTCAATACAGATCAGTTCCATCCACTGAGATAGTGTGGGCCTCACGTACTGTTGACTTGGGGAGAGTGTGTTAGCATTGAGGAACCGAGCAAAAGTGTCAAAGAGTTGGTACTGTGGAGCAGAGAATCAGCGGTGCATAATACTATTAAGTATTGTGGTATCACATTGTCGAGAATAATCGAGGCGTTTCCGCTGGCGCGAACGTACGCAACCGTCATAATGAGTAAGTCACCAGTCGCTAAAAGGGCACAAGACTCAGTAGCAATAAAGGGCAATAGGGTGTCGAGTACCTTCTATTGGCATTGAGTCAGGCGTATCATTGCCAGTGATACGAGGATACGAGCGACCTAGTATACAATGTCAAGCGCAGCTCAATCATCATAGCTTGGAGACTCACCAAGGTGTACCACAGCACCCTGAGAGGCGGATGAAATTCCCTTCCTGATGTGTTCATTGATGATCGGCTGTAAAAGCAACCTCAAGAGCTCTGGGTTGACATAGAGCCAAAATGGAGCAGAGGCGTATAATTCTTCAATAGCACTGGTACGACTTCCGTGCATGAAAATGAGGACATCGTCGCGATTCAATGTACCATCGGCATTCTTGCCGACAGTTACTTCGACCTGTGCCACAACCTGACGTGCTGCAAAAGCCAGCGCCGGGTAGTAGTCGCCACTGTACACGGATGCGTCGGATTTCAGTTTGCTATCGAATGCCTTGGCTGTTTTGAGAGCGATTGGATAATCCTTGATGAAGAAAGCGAGCTGGACAGAGAGAATTGATCGATGAGAAATAGCCGACTTGGAGGGAAAACGCACTCACAGCGTCCTCAGTGCTTTCAAATGCAGTGCGGAAGTACAGGGAACGCTCCTCGATAACGTTGTTAGGCCCCCGGTACTCGACAACAGGATCACGGGCATGACCGACAGCAAATACTATAGGCTGCTGTGTCTTGGTAATGGTTCCAAACGAATATGATAGCGCCATAACAGGCCATTCCTTCGCCACCTCTCGGAACCTAGTGTTCTTCGTTCCATCGAGTTGGCCATTGTTTCCGAACGAATTTCTACAATCGTAATGGGAGCAAGTCGCGTAGCTGACGCCTTGGTCCGCTGTGGTAGCATGGTATGCGCGGCCATACAGGATTCGGTCGTTTTTTTGGATATACCGCTGTGGCGTTTGAAGAGCAAAATCGTGATATACGACACCATTCTCGATCGATGTTCCCCAGGTCATGAAATCAGTACCCACATCCCCACTAATGGTTTCTACAGGTTATATTAGTCACCGAAAATATTGGATTGCAAGTGAAGTCTTATTACCGCCTGTCAAGTCAAAGTATACTTTAACGTCATGGGCTTTGCCGTCGTTCGATTCAATCTCGACGGCGAGGTAGGAGAACGGAAGGGACATTTTGACGTAGTCTGTAGACTACAGAGAAAAATCTCAGGTCAACAATCCACCATAGGGACTTGTACTCTTACCTCAATCGGACTGAGGAAGTTTAGCCACACATTGACGGGACCAGCTTTGAGCTCGAAGTTAGATTGGGTCGCAGTGATCTGCGGAATGTCAAGCAAGAACCATTTGCACCAATCGCATATCACATACCGTGAGTCCTAACTGTGTGGCTTCCGTTGCGTTGCCGTCGCCAGAACTGCTCAAAACTCTGTAGTTGGTCCCATCAACACGAACGTATCCACTCCATCCTGGCGGAGATGGTCAATCTATATTAGATCATGAAGAGCAAAATTCCAAACCTGTGTTCTAGAAGTTACAGCGACATTCAGCCCTTGAACAATAAACAAATAGACCCATGCTACAAACTCACAGCATTATTTGCGAACCTGGGCCAATCATGTCCGAGATTTGGTCCTTGGCGACCTCCGAGTAACCAAAAATTGACGTATGGTGTCCGAACAGCAAGTGGGACACCACCTGGACGGAGTGGTGTGGTTTGTGCGTGAACACGTAGACCGAAGCCCAGAAGAAGGATATAAAAAATTGCTTTGAGCATGGTACCCATTAACATGGTTTTGCAAGGGCTGGCCTTGCGAAAGGAAGTGGAAGTGGCCAAAGTGCGAAGTGCGCGCGCCTCTGGTATCGTCAAACGACAGGCAAAGCTGTGTGAACTGCAATTGACCGTTCTGGACAGCTCCTGGGAATAGCATCATACTTCACTCAATTAACCGCAATCGGGTTTTGTCCGCGAGAACTGAGCCTGGAGGAGGAATCCCATCGCAATGTCGTGAAAATGGGTCCGTCGTCGACTGTGTGGGCAGGTTAGGGAGTTCTACGGCAACCCCGGCAAGCGAACACATTAATGCTAGATTTGCTGCTATGCCCAAGCGCCCGCCTAAGGACCATTGAGAGCGAGAGGTGGGAGGAGCTAGAACCCAGTAGGCAGTGGGATTGTCTGTGAAATATGGCCGGAAAATCACCACAGATAAGTAAGGAGGAAACTTGTTCCCAAATCTTGCTTGTAGATTCGTTGCGGTCCAGCCCTAATTTTAGTCTTCAAGACCGACCTCAAGCCTTTTGGACCCAACTAGTGCCAGCAAGAGACGACTTGCCACCGCCTGCTCAACGGGGACGCACAAACCGCCGTATAATGAACCTGTGCTTGCTCGTGCAAGCCTCTGAAGAAGAGACATGTCCGCATTCGTCCCATGTTGTTCTTCCCGTCTTGCCAACTCCCAAATGCCCCGATATCTACTTTATCGATGTAGTGCTTGCACCTCCCCAGTGGTACCCTTAGTAGTAAATAAGGGGATCGCGCAGGGGCGGCGCCATTGCGCGGACTACCTACGTGCTCCCGCACCTCGCGGGGGCACATTACGCGTTCCGTTGACTTCGCCGAAGGTTATTGGCTCCTTCACGTCAAGAGGGTCGAGAGAGTGAGTCTTTCCTTGCAGACTGAGGGGATACACACCAGGTCTGGAAAAGCCAGCCGAGTGACTGTTGTGACCACGGCAATACGCGCACATGTTATACAACAGTCGTATTAAGAAAGGGGCTGTGCCTAGAATGATTAGAACCAATACCGTTTTTCCTCGGCGTTTTTGCTCCTACTTACCCCGCTTTTCTTAGGTATCAAGAAGATAGATTTGCAATAGCATCAATTTATATGGACCCCACAACAATCCAGCGAACTATCGACAAGGTGCCTCCCGAATTTCAACGCCAGTGGGACCCCCAGGCGGTAGGAGCCGAATTCGCCTCACAAATGCTCTTCGTAGGCGTATACGACGGGTCAGCCAATTCTACTTGTTAAACCGTTTGCCCCCCTGAGGCAACATCTAGACACGGCGGACACAGCGTCTCCGAATATCTCCATTCCACTCTGCACAACCTCTTCGAGCACATCGACCTAACCCAAATACCAGACTTAGTTGCTTATCTGAAGGGATATGGGGGTTACTTTCGCCGATTCCGTGGCGGTGCACTTCAACAATGGGCAGACCCTGGAGCTGTCAGCGAGGAACACCTAGATTTAGAAGCCCATGCCACATATTCATTCTTACAGGTCAGTAGAGTGACTATGGGAGTCACCATATTTGCCTCACACCGCTTGTTGAATTACAGGCAGACCGTGAAATTTCCAAGTTGCCGGATTCTGAGAACTGCGGTGCAACGTCATCGGTAGCATTGATACAGACATTAGATGAACCGTCGAGTTTGTTTTATAATGCAGACAGCCTCCTTATAACTGTAGCGCACTGTGGGTAAGTCCCTTGCTCCTCGTTTCCCCAACGACCAGAGACCTGCAATGTCACCATTTGGTAAAATTAAAATTAACACAGAGACACGCGTGCTATATTATGCAAGACCGACGCAACAACACAGCCACTCACGGCAAACCACCACGCTGACGAGCGGACCGAGGAAACACGATTACGCCGTGTTGGAGGCGGTATCACAACAGACTCATTTGGGGAGACGCGGTGGATGGGGGCCCTCGCTAATACGCGATGGTGGGTCAGAGCAACTCTGCCTTGGTAATAGCCCACTTATGCAAGGTCTTGGTCTTTTAGCCTGGGAGACTCGCAGTACAAACGATTTGGTGTCACACCGGAGCCGGACGTAAAGACACGCATCATTGAAGGCCACAGCGCGACTGCACTGGTTTTGATGTCCGACGGCATCTCGTCGTTGCTATCAGACCCAGAGATCGCAGATTTGGTTCGAACCTGCGCCAAACTGGGTCCAGAGGTCGCTGCAAGGGAGATTGTGAGATTCGCAGAGGAATTGGGAGCAGAGGATAACTGCACGGCGGTCGTTGTCCCTCTCAAAGGATGGAACACCCGTGTCAAGGACACCACGAAGGTAACCAAACCAAAAAAGTGGCATGTGAGCGGTAAAATTGACGAAGTTGTAGGAACTCAGGGAATTTCGGCGGACGGATGCGATGAATAGTGAACGACTCCGTCGGATGTAGGTTGCCAACTACGGACGCATTGGGACAATGTCTGTGTGTCCTCTCGTACCTTACTTGAATAGATTTCTCTGTTTTTCTGCTCGCGGCGATGATGGGCCGTTCGGGGACAACGGACGTATCTGCATACCCGCCTGGTCTTGGCAGGCCCTGACCAGAATGCTTGATGTGATGGGGATGATAGGCGGATACGCGATACAGGGTCGCGTCGGTATCCATACATCCATACATGGTACATCCATACATCATCCTCACCACCAGCTCATCCGTCTCTCACCACCTCTTCCCCCGCCCGTATCCCTTCATCCCTTCGCAGTCGCTGTGCGCTCGCCTGGGATACTGTATTGCTTTCCTAGGGGTCTCTCGCCCCATCACGCCTGCTGGCAACGCGCTCCTTTGAAAAAGCACAATCAAAACTCCTTGAAGCACACTCACGCAAGCTTATAACCAGCCATGGCGCGACTCTTAACCACTTTCGTTCTTCTCTCAATCACCTTGGCTGCTCGTGGAATGCCTGCGCCTGACG
>Ga0307515_10007000_pt1 | contig 22397 bp, 18 predicted proteins | sample 17_EM_MG_FD_194513 | JGI IMG/M metagenome (GOLD analysis project Ga0307515, IMG submission 194513) | Populus trichocarpa ectomycorrhiza microbial communities from riparian zone in the Pacific Northwest, United States - 17_EM | ecosystem: Host-associated > Plants > Roots > Unclassified | place...
GGGGGCGCCCCCCCCCCCCACGACCCGCTCCCGTTGTTCGGCGGCTGCGGGCTTGTGGTCCATCCCGGGCCATTCCAGGCGGGGTTACCGGGATGATGATCCGGAAAAGTTGGGGCTGGGGCGGCGGGTGGGGCGAGGTAACTCGCCGATCTCTCGTACAGTTTGCGCCGTGGGATCACTGCGCAATCCGGTCGGGCCGCTTCCCTCCTCCATCTATTGGCGACGGAGGGTCCTCATGGTGTCCGTGGTCGCCTTGTTGGCGCTGCTGATCACCTGGATCGTCAACTCCGGTGGCGGGGGCGGCAAGAACGGTGCCGACGGGGCCAAGAACGGTAAGACTCCGGCTCCTACGATCACTGCCGGGCCGTCGGGATCAGGTCCCGCCATCAGTCAACACCCCGGCGGGCGCGATGAGTCGAGCGGCTCGACTAGTTCGAGTGGGGCGAGTGGAAGTGGATCAGGTGGCTCGGGTGCGTCGTCGGGTGGCGCGAGTGGGGCGACTGGTGGGGGTTCCGGGGTCGGTGGGTCCGGTGGCGGTAGTAACGGCGGTAGCAGTACGGGGACTACGGTTCCTGCCGACTCCACGCTTCCCAACTGCACTGCCAGTGCTGTGCAGTTGAGTCTGCGGAGTCTGCACAACTCGTACTCGCCGGATCAGACTCCTACTTTTGTGCTCACCGCCAAGAACTCCTCCGGCAGTGACTGCAAGGTCGATCTCGGGCCCAAGAGTGCGGTGTTGACCATCACGGAGGCGGGGGGCAGCGCTGATTTCTGGTCGTCCGCCGACTGTCCCAAGGGCTCCGGGAGCGTCTTCTACCGGGTGTCCGCCGGGAGCAGCGTGACGTACACCCTGAAGTGGGACCGCAAGCCGAGCGCGCCCGAGTGTGCGACTCCGGCCGCCGGGTCGGCCGGGGCCGGGACCTATCTGGTGGAGGCGCAGGCCTCCGGATTCGCCAAGGCGCAGATCTCGTTCGTGCTGGCGAGTGACTGACCTGACGTCGGGTTACCTGACGTCGGGTTATACGTAGCGTTCCAGGATTGACGATTCCGCCAGGCGGGAGAGGCCCTCTCGGACGCTTCTTGCCCTTGCCTCGCCTACGCCGTCGACCGTCTGCAGGTCGTCGACGCTTGCTGCCAGGAGTTTCTGGAGGCCTCCGAAGTGCTCCACCAGGCGGTCGATGATCGCGCCGGGGAGGCGCGGGACCTTGGCCAGGAGGCGGAAGCCTCGGGGGGAGACCGCCGAGTCGAGGGCCTCGGGGGAGCCGGTGTAGCCCAACGCGCGGGCCACGGTGGGGAGTTCGAGGAGCTCGGCGTGGGAGAGGGCGTCGAGTTCGGCCAGCGCCTCGTTCACCGTGCGGGAGCGTTTGGCCGTGGGCTCGGGGACGTAGTCGCGTACTACTAGTTCGCGTTCCGGGTCCACGCCTGCGATCAACTCCTCCAGTTGGAGGGCGAGCAGGCGGCCGTCCGTGCCCAGTTCGAGTACGTACTCCGCGATCTCGGTGGCGATCAGGCGGACCATTTCCAGGCGCTGGACCACTGCCGAGACGTCTCGGACCGTCACCAGGTCCTCGATCTCCAGGGCCGACAGCGTTCCCGCCACCTCGTCCAGGCGGAGCTTGTAGCGCTCCAGGGTGGCGAGGGCCTGGTTGGCGCGGGACAGGATTGCCGCCGAGTCCTCCAGTACGCGGCGTTGGCCGTCTACGTAGAGGGCGATCAGGCGCATGGACTGGGAGACGGAGACCACGGGGAAGGCGACCTGTTTGCTCACTCGGTCTGCCGTGCGGTGGCGGGTGCCTGTCTCCTCGGTGGGGATGTTCGGGTCTGGGACCAGTTGGACGCCTGCTCGGAGGATCTTCGAGAGGTCGGAGGACACCACGATGCCGCCGTCCAGTTTGCAGAGTTCTCGTAGGCGCGTGGCCGTGAATTCCACGTCCAGGATGAAACCGCCTGTGCACATCGCTTCTACGGTCTTGTCGGAACCGAGCACGATGAGTCCGCCCGTGTTGCCGCGGAGGATTCGCTCCAGGCCGTCGCGCAGGGCCTGGCCGGGTGCCACGGCGCTCAGTGAGGCGCGCATCAGGCCATCGGCACCGGAGCTCCCGCCGGACTTTCCGGGAGCTGACGCCCGGTCGTTGGCTGCCACTGCACTCCTCGGGTCGCAGGTTTTTCTGGTGCTCCCGTTTCGCGTACTCGGTTCATACGGACGGGCGAGACCAGGGCAAAGTCTACCGGCGGTCCTCGTCGTCCCGTGGGGCCTCTCGCTTACGGGACCTTGGAAGGACCCGGAGAGCGTCTCCTATGTCGGCTACTTCGATGACCTTCATGCCTGCGGGGATCTTGCCCGGGTCGCTCGGAACGAGGGCGTGGGTGAAGCCCAGACGGTGTGCTTCGGAGAGTCTGCGCTGGACGCCCGTGACCCTTCTGACCTCGCCTGCGAGGCCTACTTCGCCGATCGCCACCAGGTTCTTGGGGAGGGGGGTGTCGCTCGCCGCGGAGGCCAGGGCGAGGGCGATGGCCAGATCTGCCGCCGGTTCGGAGAGTTTCACTCCGCCCACCGTCGCCGAGTAGATGTCCCGTTTGCCCAGGGCGCTGATGCGGCCCCGCTGTTCCAGGACCGCGAGCATCATCGAGACCCTGGACGTCTCCAGGCCCGAAGTGGTGCGGCGGGGGGAGGGGATCTGGGAGTCGACCGTGAGCGCCTGGACCTCGGCCACCAAGGGGCGGCGGCCCTCCAGGGTGACGGTCAGGCAGGTGCCCGGGACCGGCTCCGCGCGGCGGGTCAGGAACAGGCCGCTCGGGTCGGCCAGGCCCGTGATGCCCTCGTCGTGCAGCTCGAAGCAGCCGACCTCGTCCGTCGTGCCGTAGCGGTTCTTGACGCCCCGTACGAGGCGCAGGCGGGCGTGGCGGTCGCCTTCGAAGGAGAGCACCACGTCCACCAGGTGTTCCAGGAGGCGGGGGCCCGCGATCGCGCCGTCCTTGGTGACGTGGCCTACCAGGAGGGTGGACATGCCCCGCTCCTTGGAGGCGCGGATCAGGGCGCCGGCCACCTCGCGGACCTGGGCCATGCCGCCGGGGGCGCCGTCGATCTCCGGGGAGGCCACCGTCTGGACGGAGTCCAGGATCAGGAGGGAGGGCTTCACCGCGTCCAAGTGGCCCAGGATCGTGGCCAGATCGGTCTCGGCGGCGAGATACAGGTGGTCGTCGATCGCCTTGATGCGGTCGGCGCGCATCCGGACCTGGCTCGCCGACTCCTCGCCGGTGACATAGAGCGTGCGGTGCTCGTCGCTCGCCGCCTTGGCCGCCACGTCGAGGAGGAGGGTCGACTTTCCTACGCCCGGTTCGCCCGCGACGAGGACGACCGCTCCGGGGACCAGGCCGCCGCCGAGCACCCGGTCCAGCTCGGGCACGCCGGTCGAGCGGGCGGTGGCCTGACGGGCGTCGACCTGGCCGATCGGTACCGCGGAGGTGGTGACGCGGCCGGGGGAGGTCGTCCGGACAGCGGGGGCGCCGTACTCCTCGACCGTCCCCCAGGCCTGGCACTCGGAGCAGCGGCCCAGCCACTTGGCCGTCTGCCAGCCGCACTCGGTGCAGCGGTAGGACGGTCGGTCCTTGGTGGTCTTCGTACGGGCAGCCATGCGTGAACCGTAACCGCCGCCACTGACAACGCGGTCGGCGGTCGGGGCGTGCCTCTTCGGTATCCGGCCACTGTCCGTCGAGAACGAGTCATGGAGGTCAGGGTGCCTGTCCCCTTTTGAGGGATCGTTTCACCCGTACGGATTAAAAGTGCTCAAGGGGGCGGAAGGGGGCATGGCCCGCCGCCTACGGTCGCACGGGTGATGAGCAGCAGTCCGGAGACCTCGACCCGCACCACCGGCGCACACCGGGCGCATCGGGAGGCGCGCGACCGCGCTGCGGCGCGCACGCTGGCGCAGCGCCCGCCCGCGCGGTACGAGCCGTATCTGGACGGCCTGTTCACGTACTGCCTGTCCGTCCTCTGCGACCACGACACCGCGACCGCCGCCCTGGGGGACGTGTTGGCGCTGGCCGAACGCCGGGGCGCGCGCGTGCCGGAGACGGCCGGTGACCGTCGGGCCTGGCTGTACGCGCTGGCCCGCTGGGCGTGTCTGCGCAAGCTGGCCGAGGCCAAGCAGAAACGTCAGGGCACGCACGCGGTGGGGCGCAGCGAGGTGGAGGAACCGGCCCTCCCCGAGGAGGTGCGCGAGCAGCGGCGGCGTGAACTCGCCCTGCTCGCCTGGCCGGAGGCCGCCGGGACCACCCCGGAGCAGCGCGAGGCGCTCGAACTCGCCGTGCGGCACCGGCTCGCCGCCCACGAGGTCGCCGCCGTTCTCGGCATGGACCTCGCCACAGCACGGGAGTTGCTGGCGGCCGCGGCCTGTGAGGTGGAACGCACGCGTGCCGCCCTCGCCGTCGTCGAGACCGGGAGCTGCCCGAGCGTCGCCCGTCTCACCGGTGACCATCAGCTGGTGCTGAGCAGTGCCCTGCGCCGCGAACTCGTCCGGCACGTCGACGACTGCCCGCACTGCCGTCGTACCGCCGAGCGCGCGGTCCCCGGCAGTTGGCCCGGCGCGAGTGTCACGCCCGCCGAACTGCCCGTCCTGGAGGCGCCCCGCGCGGCCCTGCATGTCGCCATGGCGCACCTCCCACGCGCGCGTGGGGCAGCAGCACCGCGATTCGACCGGCGCGGTTTCCCGATGGACCCCAAGGACCGTGCCGCGCGAAGGGACCGCCTACGCGCGCGTGCCGTCACGACGACCGTCGTCGCCACCGTCATCGCGGCGCCCGTCCTCGCCCTGTGGGCCGCCTACCGGGGTACGCCGACCGGCGAGGGTGTCGACGGCCGGGCCGCCACCGCCAGCGAGCAGCACGGCCCCGACGCCCTGGAGGGCGCGGTCGCGAGCGGCGGCTACGAGAACACCGGGAACGCCGGCACGAGCCCGCGGCCCGGCAAGAAGGGCACGAACGACGTCTCCGTAGAGGTCATCAGCGTCACCGGCGCCGGCCAGAAGGGCGCCGGGCAGCTCGCCGTCTCGGCCGCCAACAGCAGCGACACCACGCTCATCACCCTCACCGCGTCCGGCTCGGCCCCGGTCCGCTGGTCCGCGACCACCGCGGCGCCCTGGCTCTACCTCAGCCAGTCCTCGGGAACCCTCGCACCAGGCGAATCGTTGACGATCAAGGTGTACGTCGACCATCTGCGCGAGCCCTCCGGCCACTGGACCGCGCGCGTGGCCGTCTCACCGGCCGGCGCCGTCGTCTCGATCGAGGGCTACGGCACCGCGCCCGCCCCGACCGACCCCGGCAACCCCACGCACCCCACCGATCCCGGCGACCCGCCCTCGTCGAGCCCGGACCCGACGCCCACGAGCACGGCACCGACCGACCCCACGCCCAGCGACCCGCCGCCCACGTCCGCCGACCCGACCCCGACACCGACCGCGACGGACTCGTCCTCCGCCGACCCGGGGGGCTCGACGCCGCCGCCCGACGACGGCGACCCGAGCTCGTCCTAGTCGCGGTCCCTCAGGCGACCGGGTCCGCCGGATGCGGTGCCAGCAGCGGGAGTTGCGAGGCCAGGCGCTGTTCGCACAGCTCGACCAGGCGGTCGTAGCCGGCCTTGCCCATCAGTTCGGTCAGCTCCGGGCCGTAGGACACATAGACCGGGTCGCCCGCGCCGTGCGCCGAGGTCGCCGACGTGCACCACCAGTGCAGGTCGTGGCCGCCGGAACCCCAGCCCCTGCGGTCGTACTCGCCGATCGACACCTGGAGCACGCGCGTGTCGTCCGGCCGGTCGATCCACTCGTACGTCCGTCGCACCGGCAGCTGCCAGCAGACGTCCGGCTTGGTCTCCAGGGGCTCGCGGCCCTCCTTGACGGCCAGGATGTGCAGCGAGCAGCCCGCGCCGCCCGCGAAACCGGGGCGGTTCTGGAAGATGCACGAGCCGTTGTAGGGGCGGGTCTGGCGGTCGCCGTCCTCGTCCTCCGAGGTCCAGCCGTTCTCCACGCCCTCGTCGTGGTGCTGCCAGATGTCGGGCGTGAGCCTCGCCACATGCCCGGCGACCCGTTTCTCGTCGTCCTTGTCCGAGAAGTGCGCGCCCAGGGTGCAGCAGCCGTCGTCCGCGCGGCCCGCCTGGATGCCCTGGCAGCCGCTTCCGAAGATGCAGTTCCAGCGAGAGGTCAGCCATGTCAGATCGCAGCGGAAGAGCTGCTCCTCGTCCGCCGGATCCGGGAACTCCACCCACGCGCGCGCGAAGTCGAGCCCCTTCTCGTCGGCTTTCAGGGCCTTCTTCGTCGACGGCTTCGGGGGCTTCGGGGACTTGGCCGACGTCACCGGCGAAGAATCGCCGGGTGATTTGGCCGCCTTGTCGTTCTTCGCCTTTTTCGTCTTTGGCACGCGTCCAGGGTAAGTCGCCGGAGGCGGGCCCAGACACCGCTCCGGGGACCGTCCCACCCGCCACCCGACCACCACCCCTCAACGAGGGGCTGCGCCCCGCCCCTTCTGGATCGTGCAGGTGGCAGTAGCGTTCCGTATATGAGACTCGGTGTCCTCGACGTGGGATCGAACACGGTGCATCTGCTGGTGGTGGACGCACACCCGGGCGCGCGCCCGTTGCCCGCGCACTCGCACAAGGTGGAGCTCCGCCTTGCCCAACTCCTCGACGAGGACGGGGCGATCGGCCCCGAAGGGGTCGACAAACTCGTCGGCGTCGTCCAGGAGGCGCTACAGGCCGCCGAGGACAAGGGCGTCGAGGAGATCCTCCCGTTCGCCACCTCCGCCGTCCGCGAGGCCAGCAACGCCGACGACGTCCTCGCGCGCGTGCAGACCGAGACCGGCGTCGAACTCCAGGTCCTCACCGGCGCCGAGGAGGCCCGGCTCACCTTCCTCGCCGTCCGCCGCTGGTTCGGCTGGTCCGCCGGCAAGCTTCTCGTCCTCGACATCGGCGGCGGCTCCCTGGAGATCGCCTACGGCATCGACGAAGAGCCCGACGCGGCCGTCTCCCTGCCCCTCGGCGCGGGCCGCCTCACCGCCGGCTGGCTCCCCGGCGACCCGCCGGAACCGGACGCGATAAGGGCCCTGCGCCGCCATGTGCGCGCCCAGATCGCCCGTACGGTGGGCGAGTTCAGCCGTTTCGGCGCCCCCGACCACGTCGTCGCCACGTCGAAGACCTTCAAGCAACTCGCCCGCCTGGCCGGCGCCGCCCGCTCCGCCGACGGCCTCTACGTCCAACGCGAACTGAAGCGCGAGTCCCTGGAGGCCTGGGTCCCCCGCCTCGCCGGCATGACCACCGCCCAGCGCGCGGTCCTCCCCGGCGTCTCCGAGGGCCGCGCCGAGCAGCTCCTGGCGGGCGCGATGGTCGCCGAGGGCGCGATGGACCTGTTCGGCGTGGAGACGCTGGAGGTGTGTCCTTGGGCGCTGCGCGAGGGCGTGATCCTGCGGCAGTTGGATCAGATGCCGTCAGGGCTGGATCAGATGCCGTCGGCGTAGGCGCGGGTGGCTGTTTGGCGGGGCAGGCGTGCGTGGCCGTAGGGGAGGCGTGAGCGTGTAGTCGGGGTGCACGCGCGCGTGGCCGTGATGCACCGGCGCGGCTGTCCGCGCGGGGCGGGTCGACGCCTTGGTCTGCTTGGCCACGTGATGCACACGCGCGTGGCTGTCCGTCGGGCCCGTCAGACACACGCGTGTGGCCGTGATGCGCACGTGGGTGGTTGCCCGCGCCCGGGCACTGATCACCCCCGGCTGTGCTCGGCCGTAGGGCACGTACGCGTGGCCGTCTGTGATGCACGCGCGCGTGGTTGCAACTCCCACCGCCCAGCACCTACCGACTCCGGCCCACATTGATCAGCCCGTCCGGCGTTTGAGGACGAGGCCCCTTCAGGGCCGACGGGGGTCCGGGGGCGGAGCCCCCCGCAACGGCGCCGCAGACGAACGAAGCGCCCGCAGACAATCGAGCACCCGCACACGAACGAAGCACCCGCGGACGCACAAAGAAGCCCCCCCCCGGGCCCCACACCAGCCGAGCCGCACTGAACGCCCGCCCTGTACCCGACGTATCGAACCCGCATGAAGTATCGCCACAACGCGACCCCGCGTCGGAGATGGCCGGTTGCCGTACCCCGCACAGGGCGTGCACAGCAACCGGCTCCCCTGCGCAAAGCGCCGCCCCGTAGTCTGTCCTCCGTGGCAGAACCAGTCGTGCGCATCCCGGATGCGAAGGTCGCGCTGTCCACGGCGTCCGTGTATCCGGAGTCGACGGCGACGGCCTTCGAGATCGCCGCGCGCCTCGGTTACGACGGCGTCGAGGTGATGGTGTGGACCGACCCGGTCAGCCAGGACATCGAGGCGCTGCGCCGGCTCAGCGACTACCACCAGGTCCCGATCCTCGCCGTGCACGCGCCGTGCCTGCTCATCACGCAGCGGGTGTGGTCCACCGACCCGTGGATCAAGCTCCAGCGCGCCCAGGCAGCCGCCGAGAAGCTCGGGGCGAGCACGGTCGTGGTGCATCCGCCGTTCCGCTGGCAGCGCCAGTACGCGCGGGATTTCGTCAGCGGGATCTGGCGGATGGCGAACGAGACGGATGTGCGGTTCGCCGTAGAGAACATGTACCCGTGGCGCTACCGCGACCGCGAGATGCTCGCCTACGCCCCCGACTGGGACGTGACGAACGAGGACTACCGGCACTTCACGATCGACCTCAGCCACACCGCGACCGCCCGCACCGACGCGACCGAGATGATCGAGCGGATGGGCGACCGGCTCGGCCATGTCCATCTCGCGGACGGCAACGGCTCCAACAAGGACGAGCACCTCGTCCCGGGCCGCGGCACCCAGCCCTGCGTCGAGCTGCTGGAGCGGCTCGCGACGACCGGCTTCGACGGCCATGTCGTCATCGAGGTCAACACCCGGCGCGCGATGTCCAGCGCCGAACGCGAGGCCGATCTCGCCGAGGCGCTCGCCTTCACCCGGCTGCATCTGGCCTCGGCCGTGAAGGTGCCCCGGCGGTGACCGACGCCACCGCCAAGCGCCGGGGCCGGCCCCCTCGTACGGAGTCCGCCGACACCCGCGACCGCATCCTGACGGCGGCCCGGGAGGAGTTCTCCGAGCGGGGGTACGAGAAGACGTCCGTGCGGGGGATCGCGAAGGCCGCCGGGGTCGACTCGGCGCTCGTGCACCACTACTTCGGTACGAAGGAGCAGGTTTTCGAGGCGGCGATCGAGGTCGCGTTCGCACCGGCGCAGAACGCGCCGGCGGCGGTCGCCGAGGGGCCGCTGGACGGCGTCGGCGAGCGGCTGACCCGGTTCATCTTCGGCGTCTGGGAGAACCCGGCCACCCGTAAGCCCCTGCTGGCGGTCGTCCGTTCCGCCGTCAACAACGAGGCCGCCGCGGCCGTCTTCCGGCGGCTCGTGGTCGCCCAGGTGTTGGGCCGGGTCGCCGCCCAGCTCGACCTCCCGGACGCGGAACTGCGCGCCGAGCTGGCGGCGGCGCAGCTGGTCGGTACGGCGATGCTGCGGTACGTGATCAAGGTCGAGCCGCTGGCCTCGGCGGACGTGGAGCAGATCATCGCGCGGGTCGCGCCGGTGGTGCAGGGGCATCTGACCGGGCCGTGATCGCCGAGCCGGTGATCCCCGAGCCGGTGATCTCCTGAGCCCCGTCGTCGCGCTTCTCGTGTGAGACGTGTGTCCCGAGATGCGGACACCGTGTCCGCCCCCTGGATGACCGGCGTACGCTCTTTAGCAGCCCTATCTGTCTGAAGGAGCGATCGACGATGCCCGAGCTGAGGTCCCGTACAGTCACCCACGGCCGCAACATGGCGGGCGCACGCGCCCTTATGCGCGCCTCCGGTGTACCCGGTGCGGACATCGGCCGGAAGCCGATCATCGCGGTGGCGAACAGCTTCACGGAGTTCGTGCCCGGCCACACCCACCTCCAGCCCGTCGGCCGGATCGTCAGCGAGGCGATCACCGCGGCCGGCGGCATCCCGCGCGAATTCAACACCATCGCGGTGGACGACGGCATCGCGATGGGCCACGGCGGCATGCTCTACAGCCTGCCCTCCCGCGACCTGATCGCGGACTCGGTCGAGTACATGGTCGAGGCGCACTGCGCCGACGCCCTGATCTGCATCTCCAACTGCGACAAGATCACGCCCGGCATGCTCATGGCGGCACTGCGTCTGAACATCCCGACGGTCTTCGTCTCCGGCGGTCCCATGGAGGCCGGGCGCGCCACCCTGCAGGACGGCACGGTCCGCACGCTGGACCTGATCGACGCGATGGTCGACGCCGCCAACGAGAGCATCTCCGACGCGGACGTCCTCAACATCGAGGAGAACGCCTGTCCGACCTGCGGCTCGTGTTCCGGCATGTTCACCGCCAACTCGATGAACTGCCTGACGGAGGCCATCGGCCTGTCGCTGCCGGGCAACGGCTCGGTCCTCGCCACGCACACGGCCCGCAAGGGCCTGTACCAGGACGCGGCCCGCACGGTGATGGACATCACCCGCCGCTACTACGAGCAGGACGACGAGACGGTCCTGCCGCGCAACGTCGCCACCTTCGAGGCCTTCGAGAACGCGATGGCACTCGACATCGCGATGGGCGGCTCCACCAACACGATCCTGCACCTCCTCGCCGCGGCGGAGGAGGGGGGCGTCCAGTTCGGCCTGGACGAGATCAACGCGGTCTCGCGTCGCGTCCCGTGCCTCGCGAAGGTCGCCCCGAACGTCGCGAAGAACCGCACGTACTACATGGAGGACGTCCACCGCGCGGGCGGCATCCCGGCCCTGCTGGGCGAGTTGCACCGCGCGGGCCTGCTGAACGAGGACGTCCACTCCGTCCACAGCCCGTCCCTCGCGGACTGGCTCAAGACGTGGGACGTGCGTGGCGGTTCGCCCTCTCCGGAGGCCGTGGAACTGTGGCACGCGGGTCCCGGCTGCGTCCGTTCCGCCGAGGCATTCTCCCAGTCCGAGCGCTGGGAGGCGCTGGACGAGGACGCGGCCGAGGGCTGCATCCGCGACGCCGAGCACGCGTACTCCAAGGACGGCGGCCTCGCGGTCCTCAAGGGCAACCTGGCCGTCGACGGCTGCGTCGTGAAGACGGCGGGCGTGGACGAGTCCATCTGGACGTTCGAGGGCCCGGCGGTCGTCTGCGAGTCGCAGGAAGAAGCCGTCGAGAAGATCCTCAACAAACAGGTGACGCACGGCGATGTCGTCGTCATCCGCTACGAGGGCCCCAGGGGAGGCCCCGGCATGCAGGAGATGCTCTACCCGACGTCCTTCCTCAAGGGCCGCGGCCTCGGCAAGACCTGCGCACTGATCACCGACGGCCGCTTCTCCGGCGGGACTTCGGGCCTGTCCATCGGCCACGCGTCCCCCGAGGCGGCGTCCGGCGGCACCATCGCCCTCGTCGAGAACGGCGACCGCATCCGCATCGACATCCCGAACCGCACCATCGAACTCCTCGTCGACGACGCCGAGTTGGCCCGCCGCGAGGCCGTGCTGGACGGGCGCTACGCCCCGAAGCAGCGCGAGCGCAAGGTGTCGGCGGCGCTGCGCGCATACGCCGCGATGGCCACCAGCGCGGACCGGGGTGCCGTGCGGGACGTCAGCAAGCTGGGCTGAGGCCCGTCGAGTTGTGGGGCCGCTTCCGTTCCGACGGGGGCGGCCCTTTCGCTTGGAGTTTGTCTGTCTACGGCTACCAGCCCCCGGTCGTACGGGAGTTGGCCCTTCTCCGACTACCAGGCCTCGGGCGTACGGGAGTTGGTCCCGCTACGGCTACCAAGCCCCGGGCGTAACGGAGTTGACGGCGAAGACCGTGCCGTCCGGCGCGGCGGCGTACACGCGACCGTCCGCTACGACGGGTTCGGGCAGCGCCGCGCTGACCTGGTCCGAGTTGGAGTCGAGGCGGGCGGGAGTCTGCCCGACGAGCTTGCCCGCGCGGGCGTCCACGGCGAGCAACCGCCCGTCCGCGGCGGTGATGTACACCTGTCGGCCGTCCGCGACCGGTGTGGACCCCCGCAGTACGGCCGTCTCCAGACTCCACACCTGCCTGCGCGCGTCCATGTCCACGGCCACCAGCGATCCGCCGGCCCCCATGACGTAGACGACGTTCCCGCGCACGGTCCCGTGCCCCTGGTCGAGGGCCAGCGGCAGCGTCACGCGCCGCGCGGCTCCGGTGCCCGGGGTGTAGCGGACCACGGCCTTCGTGGACGCGTAGACGGTGTCGACCGAGAGGAGATACAAGGACCCGCCCGCGGTGCCGACGGGCTTCAACGTCCCCTTCAGCCGCGCGTCCCAGCGCACCGCACCGGTGTCCGGATCGACCGCCGTCACCCGGGTGTTCGCCCCGTCGTCCGACGTGTTCGTCGCGTACGCCGACGGGTCCCCGGTGAACGAGGTGAAGTACGGCGCCTGTTGGCCCGGAATCCGGTGGCTCCACTTCGTGGCGCCCGAAGCGGCGTCCACCGCCGTGACCGTTCCGTCCGCATGGGTGAGCAGGAGCATGCCGCCGGCGTCCGCCAGCCCGGTGTACGCGGGGACGGTCTTCTGCCAACGCACCTTGCCCGAAGCCGGATCGAGCGCCTCCAGCCGCCGGCCGCTGTCCAACGAGGGCTGCACCAGGCCGCCCGAGAGGACCGGCGGCCCGCTCCGGTGCGTCGTGGCGACGGAGTGCCGCCACAGCACCCGCCCGTCGGACGGATCCAGGGCGAACACCACCCCGGGCTGCGCACAGAGCAACTTCCCTGCCCCGTACGAGCATTGAGGCGTGCTCTGCTTGGAGACCGGGGTCGCCTGCCACCCGCCGAACGCGGTGCTGGGTGTGGCGTGCGGGGTGGTGCCCTTCGGCGGGGTGTCACCGGCGTCGGACAACTGGAGCGAGGCGACCGTGCCGATCGCGGCCAGCCCGAGCGCGCCCGCCCCGAGCGCGAACCGCTTGCCGAGCCGCGGCCCGCGCCGCCGTTCGGAACGCTGTTCGGACTGCTCGGGCTCTTCCGTCTCTTCCGTGTGGCGCTCCGGCACCGGCGTGGCACCGGTCCGCCGCGGTGCCGGTATGTACGCCTGCGTGTCGTAAGAGGCCGACACGGACCGCAGTTCACGCATCAACTCGTCGGGCGTGGGCCGGTCCTCGGGCTCCTTGGCGAGGCAACGCAGCACCAGCGGCGCGATGTTCTCCGGCAGACCGGCCAAGTCCGGTTCGTCGTGGACGACTTGATAGGCGACGACGTACGGGCTGTCGGAGTCGAACGGCCCGCGCCCGGTCGCCGCGTGCACCAGTACGGACCCGAGCGCGAAGATGTCGGCGGCCGGACCGACCTCCCGGGGCCGCCGGAACTGCTCCGGTGCCATGAACGGCGGTGTGCCGATCAACTTGCCCGTCTCGGTGCGCAGTTCGCTGTCTTTCGGCCGGGAAATGCCGAAGTCGATGACCTTCGGCCCGTCCTCGGCGAGCAGCACGTTGCTCGGCTTGAGATCTCTGTGTACGACGCCGACGCGATGGATGTCGCGCAGCGCCTCGGCCAGTCCCGCCATCAGTCGGCGCAACTCGCCGGGCGCCATGGGCCCGTTCCGCTTCACATGCTCGGACAGGGTCGGCCCGGGGATGAACGACGTTGCCATCCACGGCCGTTGGGCCTCCGGATCGGCATCGACCACCGGCGCGGTGAAGGCCCCGCTCACCCTCCGCGCGGCAGCCACCTCCTGCCGGAACCGCCCCCTGAACTCGGGGTCCTGGGCGAACTCCGCGTGGACGACCTTCACGGCGACCTTCATCCCGGAGGTGCTCTGCGCGAGATGCACCACGCCCATGCCGCCGGAGCCCAGGCAGGACTCCAGGCGGTAGTGACCGGCGTACTCGGGAAGTTCCGCTTCCGCGCCCGCTCCGGTGCCGTGCTGTGGCGCCATGGAACCACCCCCGTGCTGATCGTCCGCGCGCGCGACGCACGGAGCCTAGTCGATGACCCGTACGGGACAGAGGCGGCTTGCTGGCTTCCGAGTGCGAGTTGCGCACATATGTTTCATGGCGTGTTTTAGGGGAATCATCGGGACCCCATGGCAGTCATGGGGGCGAACGGGGGAGGTTTTTCATGTCTGTTGACCGTATTGAAGGGGTCGAGGGCGAAGGCACGACGGAAGCCGTCACGACCGCGGCGGCGGCCCTGCACTACTACTCGATAGCGCCCAACACCCGCGTCAACGTCCGCAGCGGCCCGGGCACCGGCTACACCATCGTCCGCGTCCTGGCCGAGGGCTCCCAGGTCCCGATCTACTGCCAGACGCCGGGCACCACGGTGACCGGCTACTACGGCACGACGAACATCTGGGACAACATCGACGACGGCGAGTACATCTCCGACGCGTACGTGAACACCGGCAGCGACGGTTACGTCCGCCCGCACTGCTCCTGACCGCACCATCGCGCCGGCCGTGACCGGAGCCCTTCTCCTGGAGGGGGCTCACCGGTCACGGCCGGCGCGGCGCGGCACAGCCCAGTCCCGTAGAACCGCCGACAACCACACGCGAACAGCCCCGACGGGAGCCTCCGCCGACCCCCGGAGCCATAATCGTCCCGTGAACGACGAGACCGGCACCGGCACCCAGGACACCCCCGAGGGCCCCCCGAGCGAAGGCACAGCCACAGGCACAGGTACGCAGACAGGCCCGCGCCCCGAACCCCTCCGCTTCTTCGGCACCACCTGGGTGAACCACGACGACGGCTACACCGCACGCCGCATCGCCGCGTCCGCCGGCTCACTCCTCGCAGCAGTCGCCGCCTGCCTGATCCTCCGCTTCGCCTACCAGGGCATCCAGATCGCGGACGTCGGCAGCCTCGTCACCCTCCTCATCATCGTGATGTTCGCGATCTGCAGCGCCCTCGCCTTCGGCCACACCTGGGAAGCCTTCAAAAAACGCCCCGACCCCGACCGCCAGGCCTCCCTCCGCGGCCTCCTGGCCATCGGCTTCGTAGGCTCCCTCCTCGCCTACTTCGCCCGCTCCCTGGTGGAGGCCCCCGGCGAGAACCTCCACCGCCAGGAGTACGAGGCGGCCCTGACCCAACACGAGAAGCGCACGAAACGCCGCACCGGGAATCCTTCTAAGAAGCGCCGGCGGTCTTGAACTGGGGGTTGGTGGGACCGGGTGCTGTGGGACCGGGGGCTGCGACGCCGGGAGGCTGCGCCACCCGGGGAGCTTGGACACTCGGGGCTGCGACACTCGGGAAGCTTCGGCACCTGGGGACTTGAGACGCGTCCGGCGGTTGGGGCTCGTTGGGTGAGCGGGGTGAGCGGGGTGCCCAGGGCGACCGGAGTGGTTGGGGTGACCCAGGTGTCGTGGGCGACTTGGGCGACACGGGCTTCTTGAGTAGGAACGGCGGCTTGGGAGTCTCCGGCTCATGGGAACTCGGTGCCTGAGGTGTCTTGGGTGGTCATAGGCGGCCGAACCACCACCGCCGCCTCACCAAACCACGGCCACCACCCCACCGGCACCCTCCCCTCGGCACCCCCACGCTTCCCAGCCCGGTCCAACCCCGGCCCCGCTCCTCCCCCTCCCCTCCCCACCCCATCTGTCACCAAAATCCCCTGCACCCCACACCCACCCCAGCGACCATGGCCCTATGACCACCTCGTCGCACTCCTCGCCCCCCTTTCCCGCCGCCCGAGCCCACTCCTTCAACGCCGCCGCAGCCCAGTACGCCGAGAACCGCCCCTCCTACCCACCCGCCCTCTTCGACGCCATCGAGGAACTCGCAGGTCACCCCCTCACCGGCGCCCGCGTCGCAGACGTCGGCGCGGGCACCGGCATCGCGACCGCCCTCCTGCACGCCCGTGGCGCCGAGGTCGTCGCGATCGAACCCGGCGACGGCATGGCGGCCCAGTTCCGCCGCGCCCTCCCCGACGTCCCGATCGTCCGAGGCAACGGCAACGCCCTCCCCCTCACCGACCACTCCGTCGACTTCCTCACCTACGCCCAGGCCTGGCACTGGACCGACACCACCAGGTCGGTTCCGGAAGCGCTCCGCGTACTGCGCCCGGGCGGCGCACTCGCCCTGTGGTGGAACACCAACGCCGTCGACGTGCCGTGGATCGCCGAACAGTCGGAACGCATCCGAATTCACTTCGGCATCGACCCCGTCGTGGAGCAGAACGGCAGCGGCCTGCGTACCGCGCTCGCCGATCCCACCGGCCGGCTCAACTTCGCCCACCGGAGGGTCCGTTGGAGCCGCCACGTCCCGATCGACACGCACCTTGCCAACATCGGCAGCCACTCGGTCTTCCTGGTCCACGACGAAGAGGGCACGAACGCCTTCCTCACCGAAGAGCGGAACCACCTGCGCACCGTGTTCCCGGACGAGACCGTCGAGGAGACCTACGTCGTCGAACTCGTCGTAGCCCTCACACCCTGACCACCTGCCCCCCCCCGACGGCCGCCCACCCCATCACCCCGCCCACCCTGATGCCTTTGGTGGCGCGGGGCTGTGTCGATATGCGGCTCCGCCGCGAGGGCGCGCCCAGCCCAAGGCACCCGCGCCCCCTCACCTCGCCCGGCCCAGCCCTTAGGGGCCTGGGGCTGTGTCGATATGCCGCTCCGCCGCGAGGGCGCGCCCAGCCCCCACGCACTTCTAACGCACCCTCACCCCCATGCCCTCAGGGGCGCGGGGAACTGCGCGACCAGCCCCCAAGCACCCGCACCCCGCAACCAACCCGAACCCCCACCCCCAACCCGGCCCCACCCCACCCGCACCGCCAGTCAACGCGCGCCCCACCCCGGCAACCGCCGACTGCCAATTCACCAACTCACCGCTCCGCCAACGCCAACTCACGCTCCCCGCACGGCCGTTACCCCCTCACCCAACCCCAGCCCAGACCCCGACCCCCGCTCCCCCTCCCGCCCAGCAACCCACCCCTCCAACGCCGCCGCACACGCATGATCCACATGCCGCAACCCACCCAACTCCAGCCGCACCACCCGATCATCCGGCACCCCCTCCAACGCCTCCAACAGCTTCGGCAGCCGCAGAAACGTCGCATGCCCCAGCACCCGTACGACGATCCCCGCGTCCCCGAGATCCTCCGTCTCCACCTGCACATGACTGATGTCCCACGCGGTCTTCGCCACGGCCAACGCCAGCCCGACCAGCACCCCCTCGAACAGATTCCCCACCACGATCACCACCGCGGTCACCCCGAGCACGACCACCTCGCCCCGATGCCCGCGCCACAACCCCCGCACCTGCCGCACCGGCACGAGCCCGCACCCGGCATACACGAGCAACCCCGCCAGCGCCGCCACCGGAACCAACCCCAACACCCCGGGCAACAAAGCCGTGAACACCAGCAACCACCCACCGTGCAACACCCGCGAGGCCTTCGTCCGCGCGCCCGCCCGGACATTCACCGCACTCCGCACGATCACCGCGGTCATCGGCAACGCCCCGAGCACCCCGCACACCACGTTCCCGGCGCCCTGCGCGACCAACTCCCGGTCATAGTCCGTCCGCGGCCCCGGGTGCAGCCGGTCCACCGCCGCCGCGCTGAACAACGACTCCGCCGACGCGATCAACGCGAACGCCACGACCGTCCCGAGCACCCCCACTTCCGTAAGCCGCCCGAAATCCCCCCACTCCGGCACCCGCACGGCACCGACCAGCCCCCGCACCTCCACCCGCCGCACCGACAGGTCGAACACCCCGGTCACCGCCGCAGCCAACCCCACGGCCAGCAACGGCGCGGGAACCAGCCGAGCCCCCCGCCCCCACCGAGGCCACAGCAGCAGTACGGCAATGGTGGCACCCCCCACTGACAACGCCACCGGATCCACCACCCCCGGCAACGCCACCAGCCCGGCGAGCTTCCCCACCACGCCCGCCGGCGCGGCGACATCACCGAGTGCGTACACCTGCCCGGCGACCAGCACCAGCCCGATCCCGGCGAGCATCCCCTGCACCACGGCCGAAGACACGGCCCGGAACCACCGCCCGAGCCGCAGCACCCCGAGCCCCAACTGCACCACCCCGGCGGCGAACACCAGCACCCCGAGCACCTCGACGCCGTACGCCCGCACGGCCTCGTACACGAGCACGGTCAGCCCGGCAGCCGGACCACTCACCTGCAGGCTGCTCCCGGGCAACGCCCCGACGACCAGCCCACCGACGATCCCGGTGACCAGCCCCAACTCGGCCGGCACCCCGGAGGCGATCGCCACGCCCAGACACAACGGGAGTGCGACGAGAAAGACGACAAGAGAAGCGAACAGATCGGCCTTGCTCACACGACAGCGCACGACACGCATGACAACGGCACCTCCGAAGACAGGACAGAGCCAGACGGGAGATGCGTGGGCGCCGCACCGGGGGAGGGCACGGCGAACTGAAATCCATTGTCGGAAAAGGGAGTTGGCCCCGCACCCGATTCGTGTTGCCACCCGGTGAACGCGGAGGCATCCATACCGGAGCACCCCACTCCGATCACGCCACCACGCGCCTGCGCCGTCCCGCGCACCCGCTTGACGGCCGTGCCGCCCGAGAGCATTATTCATCACATGATGAATTACATCGCCGACCCACCCGGCACGGAACCCGGCACGGCCCCGGAGCCCGCCGTCCAAGCCGAATCCCTCACCGTCGCCCGCGGCCCCCGCACAGTCCTCCGCGCCCTCGACTTCACCGTCCCGCGAGGCCAGATCACCGGCCTCCTCGGCCCCTCCGGCTGCGGCAAATCGACCCTCATGCGCTCGATCGTCGGCACCCAGGCCAAGGTCACCGGCACCCTGAACGTCCTCGGCCGCCCCGCCGGCCACCCCCCCCTCCGCACCCGCAACGGCTACGTCACCCAAGCCCCCTCCGTCTACGACGACTTGACGGTCCGTCAGAACCTGGACTACTTCGCCGCGATCCTCGACCCCGGCCGAGCCGCCGCCACCCGCCGCCACGACGACGTCACCCGCGCGATCACGGACGTGGACCTCACCACCCACGCCGACTCCCTCGCCGGCAACCTCTCCGGCGGCCAACGCAGCCGCGTCTCCCTCGCGGTCGCGCTCCTCGGCACCCCGGAACTCCTCGTCCTCGACGAACCCACCGTCGGCCTCGACCCCGTCCTCCGCCGCGACCTGTGGGCCCTCTTCCACGACATCGCCGCCTCCCGCGGCGCCACCCTCCTCATCTCCTCCCACGTCATGGACGAGGCCGAGCGCTGCCACCGCCTCCTCCTGATGCGCGAGGGCGAGATCCTCGCCGACGACACCCCGGACGCCCTCCGCACCGCCACCGGCTCCGACACGGTCGAAGCGGCCTTCCTGCACCTGGTCGACGAGGCCGTAGCCACCGCCCGCCAGAAGGAGACGACCCGATGAGCACGACAACGACAACCACCACAGCCGCTACGACGACCACCGCACCCGCCCCGGCCGGCGCCCTCAGCGCCTCCCGCACCACCGCCACCGCGGCCCGGGTCCTGCGCCAGCTCCGTCACGACCCCCGCACGATCGCGCTGCTGATCCTCATCCCGTGCCTGATGCTCGTCCTGCTGCGCTACGTCTTCGACGGTAGCCCGCGCACCTTCGACAGCATCGGCGCCTCACTCCTCGGCATCTTCCCCCTCATCACGATGTTCCTGGTCACCTCCATCGCCACCCTGCGCGAACGCACCTCCGGCACCCTCGAACGCCTCCTCGCCATGCCCCTGGGCAAGGGCGACCTGATCGCCGGCTACGCCCTCGCCTTCGGCTTCCTCGCGATCATCCAGTCGGCCCTGGCGACCGGCCTCGCAGTCTGGTTCCTGGGCCTCGACGTCACCGGCAGCCCCTGGCTCCTCCTCCTGGTCGCCCTCCTCGACGCCCTCCTCGGCACCGCCCTGGGCCTCTTCGTCTCGGCCTTCGCCGCCTCCGAGTTCCAGGCCGTCCAGTTCATGCCGGCGGTGATCTTCCCCCAACTCCTCCTCTGCGGCCTCTTCACTCCCCGCTCCGACATGCACCCCGTCCTGGAAGCCATCTCCGACGTCCTGCCCATGTCGTACGCAGTCGACGGCATGAACGAGGTCCTCAAACACACGGACATGACCGCCACGTTCGTACGCGACGCCCTGATCGTGGCCGGTTGCGCCCTGCTGGTGCTGTGCCTGGGCGCGGCGACCCTGAGGAGGCGTACGGCATAACGGTGTTCCGCCAGCCGGACAGCCACCGCCCCGTGCCCGTCGCCGGTGCGAGGATGACCCCATGACCCAGAAAGTCGCAGTCCTCGGCACCGGCAAGATCGGCGAAGCCCTGCTCAGCGGAATGATCCGAGCGGGCTGGGCCCCGGCCGACCTGCTGGTCACCGCCCGCCGCCCCGAGCGAGCCGAGGAACTCCGCGCCCGCCACGGAGTCACCCCGGTCACCAACCCGGAGGCCGCGAAGAGTGCCGACACTTTGATCCTCACGGTCAAGCCGCAGGACATGGGCACCCTCCTCGACGAACTCGCCCCACACCTCCCCGCCGACCGCCTGGTCATCAGCGGCGCGGCGGGCATCCCCACCTCCTTCTTCGAGGAGCGCCTGGCCGCAGGCACCCCCGTCGTCCGTGTCATGACGAACACCCCCGCCCTCGTCGACGAGGCCATGTCCGTCATCTCCGCCGGCAGCCACGCCACCGAGGCCCATCTCGCGTACGCCGACGAGATCTTCGGCGCCGTGGGCAAAACACTCCGCGTCCCCGAGTCCCAGCAGGACGCCTGCACCGCCCTTTCCGGCTCCGGCCCGGCGTACTTCTTCTACCTGGTCGAAGCCATGACGGACGCGGGCATCCTGCTCGGCCTGCCGCGCGACAAGGCCCACGACCTCATCGTCCAGTCCGCGATCGGCGCCGCCGTCATGCTCCGCGACAGCGGCGAGCACCCGGTGAAGCTCCGCGAGAACGTCACCTCGCCCGCCGGCACGACGATCAACGCCATCCGCGAACTGGAGAACCACGGCGTACGCGCCGCACTCATCGCCGCACTGGAGGCAGCCCGCGACCGCAGCCGCGAACTGGCCTCCGGAAACAGCTAGTTAGCTAGACAGATGGCTGGCTGGCTATCCGGTCGGCCGACGCCGGTTCGCTACGCAGGCAGAAGCCCGATGGCCCGATACGCACTGTCGACCATCGGCTTCGCCATCTCTCTCGCCTTCTCCGCTCCATCCCGCAACACCCCTTCCACATAAGCGGGATCCGCGCACAACTCCTTGTGCCTCTCCTGCACGGGCCTGAGCAGCTCGACCACGGCCTCCGCCGTGTCCTTCTTCAAAGTGCCGTACGACTCATATACACCGCTCAGGTCCTCGGGGTTCCCACCACCGCAAGCGGCCAGGATCTCCAGCAGATTGGCCACCCCCGGCCGCGCCTCCCGGTCGTAGACGACCTCCGCCGCACTGTCGGTCACGGCCCGCATGACCTTCTTCCGTACGACCTCCGGCTCGTCCAGCAGATAGACGATGCCCGGCCCGGCGTCGTCCGACTTCCCCATCTTCGAAGTCGGCTCCTGGAGGTTCATCACTCGAGCCGCCACCGCCGGCCGAGTCGCCCGAGGGACGACAAACGTGTGCCCGTACCGCTGGTTGAACCGCACCGCCAGGTCCCGGGTCAGCTCCACGTGCTGAGTCTGGTCGTCCCCGACCGGCACCTCGTCCGTCCCGTACGCCAGGATGTCCGCCGCCATCAGCACGGGATACGTCAGCAAGGACAGCCGCACACTCCCGCCCCGCTCCCGCTCACGCGCGGCCTTCTCCTTGTACTGGACCATCCGCCGCATCTCACCGTCGGTGGCCACACACTCCATGACGTACGACAGCCGCGCGTGCTCGTCCACATGACTCTGTACGAACACGGTGCACAGCTCGGGATCCAGCCCAGCCGCCAGCAACAACGTCGCCGCCTGCCGACTGAGCCTGCGCACCCGCGCCGGATCGTGGTCCACGGTCAGCGCGTGCAGATCGACCACACAGAACAGCGCGTCGCTCTGCCGCTGATCCACGTCGACCCACCGCCGAATGGCACCCAGGTAGTTCCCCAGCGTCAGGTGCCCGGTCGGCTTGACCCCACTGAAGACCCGTGTCATCTCACTACCTCCTGATCGAGACCGCCGCACCCGGCCGGCCGACCCTCTGGAGGGAGAAACGCGAACGGCCGCCGAGGCGGCGGCCGTTGAGTACATACGTGTGTACGGCCGCCGTCAGGCGGCCCACCACTCCTGGGTGCACGTATGCGTAGTCACGTCACTCAGCGTACGCCTCCACGGTGCTCTCTGGAGCGGAGTTGACACGCCCTGACCGCATACGTAGTGTTCTCCGAGTTGTCCGACGTGAGCGCCGACCCCGGTCGGTCCCCGGACAGCCATTCCGCAAGTACCTACAAACAATCGACGATCCGTCGTCGCGTTGT
>Ga0307515_10007001_pt1 | contig 22396 bp, 17 predicted proteins | sample 17_EM_MG_FD_194513 | JGI IMG/M metagenome (GOLD analysis project Ga0307515, IMG submission 194513) | Populus trichocarpa ectomycorrhiza microbial communities from riparian zone in the Pacific Northwest, United States - 17_EM | ecosystem: Host-associated > Plants > Roots > Unclassified | place...
ACACGGTGGGCTGGAGGGCGACCGCTCGGGCATCTCGAACGGCATCATCGCGCTGGACGTCCCGGGCCGGCCCGGCACCCCGGCCGTCACCGTCGCCGGCGACCTCTCACTGCAGGTGTCCTGGGCGGCGCCCACCGAGACCACCGGCACGCCGATCGGCGATTACCGGGTCGAGGTCTCGGTCGACGGCAACGGCTTCGGGCCGGTGACAGCCGGTGGCTGCGCCTCCCCGTCGGCCAGCCCGTGCACGATGACCGGTCTCACCGCCGGCTCCAGCTACGAGTTCCGGGTGAGCGCGGTCAACGCCGTCGGCACCGGCACCGTCTCCGCGGGCTCGACCCCGATCGTCGTGGCCACCAAGCCGTCCGCGCCGACGCTGTCGTCGGCCACCCGGGGCGACGGCTCCGCGAGCCTGTCCTTCACGCCCGGCAGCGACGGCGGCAGCGCGATCATCCGGTACGAGGTGTCCACCGACGACGGCGTCAACTGGGCCACCCTCGCCACGACCGGCGGCAGCGCCACGGTCACCGGCTTGACGAACGGCACCCCGTACACGATCAAGATCCGCGCCGTGAACGCCGCGGGTGCGGGCACGGCGAGTGTCGGACGGGCCGTTACGCCCGCGACGACGCCGGCCGCACCGACGGGCCTGACGGTCATGCCCGGCGACACGACCGCGGCCGTCACGTTCACGCCGGGTGACGATGGCGGCGACGCGGTCATCCGGTACGAGGTGTCCACCGACAACGGCACCAACTGGGCCACCCTCGGAGGGAGCGGCACGGTCACCGGCTTGACGAACGGCACCCCGTACGCGATAAAGGTCCGCGCGGTCAACGGCGTCGGGGCCGGCACGGCGAGCGGCGGCCAGACGGTGACGCCCGCGCCGACCGCGGCGGGCCCGCCGACCGGACTGAACGTTACCGCCGGGAACGCGTCGCTCGGTCTGTCGTTCCAGCCGCCGGCCGACGACGGCGGGACCCCGGTCACCGGCTACCAGGTCAGCGTCGACGACGGCGCGAACTGGCACGTGCTACCCACCCAGAGCGGCTCGGGCGCCACCCGGATCGCCACGGTCACCGGGCTCGTCAATGCAAGCACCTATCTCGTGCGGGTCCGCGCGGTCAACGACGCGGGCAGCAGCGAGCCGAGCGGCAGCGTGTCGGGCACCCCGGTCGCCGACCTGCCCGGCGTGCCGGCCGGACTGGTCGCCGGCTCCGGCAACGCGTCGATCGCGGTGACCCTTGTGCCGCCGCTCGACGACGGCGGCGGCGCGATCCTCAGCTACGACGTGAGCGTCGACGACGGCGCGAACTGGCTGCCGCTGTCCACTCAGGGCGGCGCGGGCGGCACGCGCACCGGAACTGTCACCGGCCTGAGCAACGGCAGCGCGTACCAGATCCGGGTCCGGGCCGTGAACTCCACCGGCGCCGGCCAATCCACCGACGCCGTTGCCGTGGTGGCCGGCGTCCCCAGTGCACCGACCATGGTGGACGCATCCGCGGGCACCTCGTCGGTCGCCGTCAGTTGGCACGAGCCAGTCGACACCGCGGAACTCGTCACGGCGTACACCGTGCTGGCCGACCCCGGCCAGGCCGCCTGCACCACCGCGACGGCGCAGGACACCACCTGCGTACTCGGTGCGGTCGCCGGGGTTTCCTACACCGTGACGGTGATCGCGCACACGGCAGCCGGCGTCGACTCGGCGCCCTCCGAAGCGTCGAACGCGGTGATCCCGACAGCCCCGGTCATCACCGTGACGGTGCCCGACACCGACGCCAACCTGACCACCGACCAGGGCCCGATCGAGGCCGCGGCGCCGGGCCAGGACATCGTCCTGATCGGCACCGGCTTCGCCGCGTACTCCACCATCACGGTCGCCATCTACTCGAAGCCGACGGTGCTGGCCACCATCACCGCGGACCCGGGCGGCAACTTCACCCACACCATCACGGTGCCGGCGAACCTCCCGATCGGACCGCACACCTTCATTCCAACTGGCGTGGACCCGGACGGCGAACCGTACGCGATGAAACTCGCCGTCACGGTGGCGCCCGCCGCCGAATCCGCCGGGCCCGGGTCGGCGGCGCTCCCCACAACCGGCGCCGCGATCGTCAATCTCGTCGCCGCCGGCCTGGCCCTGATCGCCCTCGGCCTCGGCGCCCTGCTCACACTGCTACCGCAGACCCGGGCCCGGGTCCGCAGGCCGTCCAGCGCCGCCAGCCAGTAGGCGCTCGGCGCGAACGGCTGGGCCGAATACAGCACCGGCAGGCCGAGCGTCGCGGCCAGAAACCCTGCGGCCGCGGCCTGAGGGCGGCCAGCGCAGCCGTCAACCGAGCGACGTCCAGGTCACCGACCAGGAGCAACACCCTCGTCCAACTAGCATAACTGGAGTTATCATAACTCTACCTATGTCATGGAGGGCATTGTGGCGATGCTTCCGCGGCCTGCGGAGATGTTCGATCGGGACCGTGAATGGCGCGATCTGAGCGCCTTCGTGACCGATCCCGGTGCCGGGGCGACCCTCGGTGTCGTCTCCGGCCGGCGGCGGCAGGGCAAGACCTTCCTGCTGCGGGCGCTCTGCCAGGCCACCGGTGGCTTCTACTTCGCCGCCGACGAGGCGACCGACCGGGAGTCGCTGAACCGGCTTGGCTCGTTGCTCGCCGAGCATCTGGACGCGCCCGCGCCCTTCGTCTTCGACACCTGGCACTCCGCGATCGACGCGCTCTTCGCCCTCGGCCGGGACCGGCGCATCCCCGTTGTCATCGACGAATTCCCCTACCTGGCGAAGGCGAATCCCCAGCTTCCGTCGATCATCCAGAACGCCCTCGCACCGCTGCGGGCCGAGCGGGACTCCAGCCGCACCAGCCTGCTGCTCTGCGGCTCAGCGATGTCCTTCATGGGCCAACTGCTCAGCGGCAACGCGCCCCTGCGCGGTCGGGCCGGTTTCGAACTCGTCGTGCCCACCCTCGACCACCAACTCGCCGCCGAATTCTGGGGCGTCGACGACCCGGCGACCGCGCTCAAGGTCAATGCCATCGTGGGCGGCACTCCTGCCTATCGGCGGGAGTTCGCCCGCGACGACACGCCTGCCTCCCCGGATGATTTCGATCGCTGGGTGTTGCGCACCGTGCTCTCCCCCACCAGCCCGCTGTTCCGGGAGGCTCGGTATCTGCTCGCCGACGAACCCGAGCTGCACGATGTCGGGCTCTACCATTCGGTCCTCGCCGCCATCGCCGCCGGAAACGCGCACCGCGGCGGCATCGCTTCCTACCTCGGCCGCAAGTCCGGCGACCTCGCCCACCCGCTGACCGTGCTCGAGGACTGCGGACTCATCACCCGCGAGCCGGACGTCTTCAAGGACAACCGCACCAGCTTCCGGATCGCCGAGCCCCTGGTCACCTTCTACCACGCCGTCATGCGACCGATCTGGTCCGACCTGGAACACACGCGCGACGCCACCCGGCTGTGGCAGCGCAGCCAGCAGCGCTTCGTCGGCAACGTGCTCGGTACCCACTTCGAACACGTCTGCCGCCACTGGACCCGATACATGGCACCGGCGGACCTGTTCGGCGACTATCCCAACCGCGTCGGCAACGGCACCGTCAACGACGCCGCCGGCAAGACCTCGCACGAGGTCGACGTCGTCGCGTTCGGTCTCGATGACGACAACCGCAGACCACTCATCGCCATCGGCGAGGTCAAATGGGGCGAGACGATGGGCCTGGGCCACATCGAGCGTCTCCGCCGCGTCCGCGCCCTGCTCACCGCGCAGGAACGCGTTGGCGCCAAGACCGCGAAACTCGCCTGTTACGGCGGTGCCGGATTCAGCGACGATCTGGTCCGCGCCGCCGCGCAAGACGACAGCATCGCCCTGATCGGGCTCGACGACCTCTACCGTCGCGGCTGAGCTGCCATCCGGGCGGCTATCGGTGCTGGGGACTTTGCAATCTGTGTAGGCGGAGCGCCAGCTGCAGTTCCAGGCTTCGTTCCGGCTGCTGCCAGCCCTCCCCCAGCAGCTGCCCGATCCGGGCGACCCGCTGGGTCACCGTATTGACGTGTACGTGCAGCGCCTCCGCCGCCCGCGCCGCACTCGCCCCAGCCTCGAAGTAACACTCCAGCGTCTGCAGCAACGCCGTCCCGCGCCGCCTGTCGTATTCCAGCAGCGTTCCGATCGCGTCTGTTACGAAGGCGTCCACGTCTCGTTCGGCGCCCAGCAGCAGGCCGACGAAGCCCAGTTCCGCGGCGCTCACCCCGTCCCCGGCCCGGCCCAGTGCCATCAGCGCCGACGCACAACGCTGGGCTTCCGCGTACGCCGCCGGCACTTGATGTGGCCCGGCCAGCGGACCGGCCCCACCGCCGGTGACCGCCGCACCTAGGTAAGCGCCCAGTTCGCGGGCCATTCGGCGGGCCTCGTCGCCCGGGTGGTCGCCGCCGACGAGCAGGGTCACGTTGCCGTCGCGTTGCGCGGCCAGCCCGCCGCACGCCGCGGCCCGGGCGGCACTCCACTGGGCGGCCCGGTCGCGCTGCTGGGGCGGGCAGGCCATGACCACCAGTACGTGCGCCGCGTCGAGGTCGACCCCGAGGCGGCGGGCCCGTTGGCGGACCGTGACCGGGTCGTCGACCCGGCGGCTGATCAGGTCCTCCAGCAGTTCGCCGCGCACCCGGCTCTCGGCGTGCGCCAGGCTCTGGCGGAACAACAGCAGCAGCGCGGTCACCACCCCGGCGCGTTCCAGGATGCGGGTGTCGGTTTCGCTCAGCTCGCCGGGCGCATGCAGGACGAGCGTGCACAATGCCTCGCTGCCGGCGCCGGCGGCCAGCACCCAGTGCTCGCCGTGCCGGGTGGCGCGGCCGAGCCCCCGCCCGGCCGCCGTGGCCGCCAGCGGGGCGACCTCAGCGATGTCGCCGACCGCGGCCAGGCAGATCCCGTCGGCGTCGAGGATCGCCAGCTCGCCGCCGAGCACCTCGGCGACGACGGCGGCCAGGTCGCCGAGGTCACCGCCACGCAGGATCAGCTCGGCCATCCGGTCGTGCGCCTCGGCGGCCCGCTCCAGCGACTCGCTGTGCCGCCGGACGACCGTGTTGACCGCGCCCAGCTCCTCGAGCGCGGCCCGAGTCTCGCCGAGCAGCCGGGTGTTGTCCAGCGCCACGGAGGCGTGCGCGGCCAGCGAGCCGAGCAGCGTCACCTCCTGCCGGGTGAACGGCCGCGCGCTGCGGTTGGCGGCGAAGAGCACGCCCAGCGCGCGGGTGCCGAGCCGCATCGGTACGCCGAGGATGGCGACCAGCCCCTCCTCGGCCACCGCCGCGTCGATCTCCCCGGTGTGCTGGAAGCGGGCGTCGGCGGTGTAGTCGGCGGTGACGTACGGGGCGGCGGTCTGGGCGACCAGTCCGCCGAGGCCGGCGCCGGGCGGCAGCCGCAGTTGCTGGAAGCGGGCCGACACCGAGCCGTACGTGACCCGGATGTAGGTGTCGCCGCGTTGCTCGTCGTTGAGGGTCATGTAGGCGACGTCGGCGTCGAGCAGTTCGCGGGCCCGGCGCACGATCGCGGCCAGCACGGCGTCGAGGTCGCGCAGGGTGGCCAGGTCGCCGACGGTGTCGACCAGCGCGCTCAGTTCGGCCTCGCGCCGGCGGCGTCGTTCCAGCAATGCGCGCACCTGCAGGGCGAGCGCCTTGAGCCGGTCCAGTTCGGCCAGTTCCGCCGGCGGCCGGCCGTCGGCACGGGCCTCGAGCAGCGGCCGTTCGAACTCGACCGCGGCGGCCTCGCGCACCAGCAGGTCCAGGAAGACCGCCACGCCGGTGGGTGGCTTGTCGGGTGTATCGGGCACTACCCACCTCCCGGGCCCGCGCCGGTCAGTGCGCGGTCCATCCGCCGTCCAGCACGACCGATGTGCCGGTGATGAAGGACGCCTGGGGCGAGCATAGATAGGCGACCAGCTCGGCGACCTCGGCCGGCTCGGCGAGACGCTTGACGGCCAGCGGCGCCAGCATCACCTCCTCGACCACCCGGGCCTCGTCCATGCCGTGGCTGGCCGCCTGCGCGGAGATCTGGGCCTCGACCAGCGGGGTACGCACGTACGCCGGATTGACGCAGTTGGAAGTGACGCCGTGCGCCGCGCCCTCGAGGGCGATCACCTTCGACAGCCCCTCGAGCCCGTGCTTGGCCGAGACGTACGCCACCTTGTACGGCGAGGCGCGCAGCCCGTGCACGGACGACACGTTGACCACCCGGCCCCAGCCGCGGGCGTACATGTGCGGCAGGCACCTGCGCACCAGGCGGAACGGCGCCTCCAGCATCAGCCGCAGGATCAGCGAGAACGTCTCGGGCGGGAACTCGTGCAGCGGCGCGACGTGCTGCAGCCCGGCGTTGTTGACGACGATGTCGACGGCCGGATCGAGCCGGTCGACCGCGGCGAGGTCGGACAGGTCGACGGTCTGGGCGGTGCCGCCGATCGCCGCGGCGACCTCGGCGGCCGCGTCCCCGTCGCGGTCGAGCACCACGACCCGGGCGCCGGAGCGGGCCAGCCGTTCGGCGCAGGCGCGCCCGATGCCGCTGGCCCCGCCGGTCACCACGGCGGTGCGCCCGGCCAGGCTCGCCGCTTCCGCCAGGGGAACCGAGCCACTCTGCTTCCCTGGCGGAGCGACGGCGCCGGCAGGCGTGGTCGAAATGTCCATGATGCCTCCGAGAGGGAATCAGCGCGGCAGGGCCGACGAAGCAGGCGCCGGCTGGGCCTCAACCGCCGCCGACACGTCACTCGCTCGCCCGTCTCGCCTGGAGCCGGCCCGCCTGGTGCCCAGCTTTCGGGCGGCACCCCAGAGCCCCTGCCGGAACAAAAGCACAACGAGCACAAACACGGTCCCGGTGACGATCCCGATGCCGTTGAAGCCCGACGTCGACAGATAGTCCTCGAGCTGCACCACGAGCGCCGCACCCACCGCGCTACCCCACAGCGTCCCGATCCCGCCCAGCACGACCATCATCACGGCCTTGCCGGAGGTCGTCCAATAGACCTCCTGCAGCGACGCGAACCCATGACTGATCGCGAACAACCCGCCGGCGAGCCCCGAGAGCGCCGCCGACAGAACAAAGGCCAGCAGCTTGTACCGGTCGACCGGATAACCGATCGCCCGGGCCCGCGCCGGATTGTCCCGGATCGCGACCAGCACATGCCCGAACGGCGAATGCACCACCCGCCACAGGCAGAACAGTCCGAACAGGACGATCGGCAGCCCGGCGTAATAGAAGACGAACGGGTCGCTGAGATCCAGGCCGAACAGCTCCCGAGGAATGCCCTGCAAGCCGTTCTCGCCGCCGGTCACATCTCGCCACTGGTTGGCCACGAAATAGATCATCTGGGCGAAGGCCAGCGTGACCATCGCGAAGTAGATGCCCGTCGTCCGCACGCTCAGATAGCCGATCGGCAATGCCAGCAGGGCGGCCAGGCCGGCTCCGCCCAGCACGGCGACCGGGAACGGCAGCCCGCTGTGCAGGGCGATCAACCCGGCGGCGTACGCGGCGCTGCCCCAGAACGCGGCATGGCCGAACGACAGCAGGCCCGTGTAGCCCAGCAGCAGGTCGAGGGCCGCGGCGAACAGCGCCCAGGCCGCGATGTCCATCGCCACCGGCGGGTAGATCAGCCAGGGCAGGGCCAGCGCGATCAGCAGGCCGGCGGCCAGCAGCAGGTAGCGGGTGGCGGGCTCGGTGTGGCGTACCAGCAACCGGATCATGTGCGGGCCTCCTCGCGGCCGAACAGCCCGGTCGGTCGCCACAGCAGGACGCCGGCCATGATAATGAAGATCAGCGTCTGGGACAGCGCCGGCACGTACAGGTTGCCCAGGGCCTGCAGCAGGCCGATGGCGAAGCCGGCCAGCACCGAGCCGAAGACGGAGCCGAGCCCGCCGATCACCACCACCGCGAAGACGGCGATGATCAGGTCGGCGCCCATCAGCGGGTTGACCGCGCGCATCGGCGCCGCCAGCACCCCGGCCAGCCCGGCGAGCGCCACCCCGAAGCCGAAGACCGGGGTCACCCAGCGGCCCACGTTGATGCCCAGCGCCCGGGTCAGTTCCGGGCGTTCGGTGGCGGCCCGCACCACCATGCCGATCCGGGTGCGGGTCAACACCAGCCAGACCACCGCGCAGAGTACGACGGAAGCGGCGAGCACGAACACCTGGTACGCCGGGTAGTCGAAGAGGCCGAGGTCGAGGGTGCCGGCCAGTTCGGCGGGGCGCGGGTACGGCTGGGACTGCACGCCGTACTCGCGCTTCACCGCGTCCTGCAGCACCAGGGTCAGCCCGAAGGTGAGCAGGAAGTTGTAGAGCGGGTCGAACGGGGCCAGCCGGCGGATCAGCGTGCGCTCCAGGATCGCGCCCAGCACGAACAGCGCCGCGGGCACGACGACCAGCGCCGCCCAGAACGGCACCCCCGCCTCGACCAGCACCAGGTACGCGCCGAACGCCCCGAGCATGAAGAACGCGCCGTGGGCGAAGTTGACCACGCCGAGCATCCCGAAGATGACGGCCAGGCCCAGCGCGAGCAGCGCGTAGAAGCCGCCGCTGACCAGCCCGTTGAAGCACTGTTGCAGAAAGTTGGTCATGTTCACCCCCAGCGCGGTGACTCGTCAGGACAGGACACAGCCGCCGGCGCCCACCGGCCGGAAGGCCTCGGCCGCCGGGATGGTGCGCAGGATCTTCTCGTAGTCCCAGTCGGTGCTGACCTCGCTCTTCGGCTTGACCTCGGCGAGGTAGACGTCGTGGATCACCCGGTGGTCCTGGGCGCGGATGGTGGCGTTGCGGGCGAACACGTCGTCGTACTGGTAGCCCTCGAGCTTGGCCACGACGGCGTCGGAGGCGTCGGTGCCGGCCCGCTGGACGGCCTCCAGGTATTGCATCGCGGCCGAGTAGTTGGCGGCGTGCGCGAACGACGGCCGGGTGTGGGTCTGCGCGGTGAACCGGTCCGCCCACTGCCGGTTGCGCTCGTCGAAGTTCCAGTACCAGGCGTCGGTGAAGGTGGTGCCGGCGAACGCGTCCGGGCCGAGCGAGTGGATGTCGGTGATGAACATCAGGCCCACCGAGAGCTTGATGCCCTTCTCCCGCAGCTTGAACTCGTTGTACTGCTTGACCAGGTTGACCAGGTCACCGCCGGCCTGCATGGTGCCGAGCACGTCCGGCTTGGGCTTCAGCCCGGGCGCCTTGAGCAGGAACGTGGCGAAGTTGTCGTTCGGGAACGGGGTCGGATCCTCGGCGATCACTTTGCCGCCCGCCGTGCCGATCGCCGCGGTGAACGACTTCTGCATGTCCTGCCCGAACGCATAGTCGGGGTAGACGATGTACCAGTTCTTGCCGCCCTCCCGGGTCACCGCGGTGCCGGTTCCGTTGGCGAGCATGTAGGTGTCGTACGCGTAATGGAAGGTGTATTTGTTGCACTGCTTGCCGGTCAACTCGGTCGTGGCGGCGCCGATGTTGAGATAGACCTTTTTCTTCGCCTTGGCCACGGTGGCCACCGCCAGGGCCGCCGACGAGGTGGGCACGTCGAGGATCACGTCGGCGTGCTGCCGGTCGTACAGTTCCTGGGCCTTGGAATTGGCGATGTCCGGCTTGTTCTGATGGTCGGCGGTGACCACCTCGATGTTCTTGCTGACCGCCTGGTCGCCGTATTTCGCCTGGAAGTCCGCGACCGCCATCTTGACGGCCGCGACGCTGTTCTTGCCCGACAGGTCGGCATAGACGCCGGACTGGTCGTTGAGCACCGCCAGCACGATCTTGTCGTTGCTGATCTTCGCGTCGCCGCCGCCGGGGCCGCCGTTGCCGCACCCGGCGATCAGCAGCGCGCCGGCGCCCAGCGCGGCGCTCAACGTCCTAGTTATCTTTTGCATGGGGATCTCCTCGCCATGGAATTGGTCAGATGCCCAGGTACGCGAGCAGTTCGTGTTCTCGTTGCCGCACCGCGCCGTTGTCGAGCGTCTCCACCACCCGGCCCTCGGCCAGCAGGTAGTGCCGGTCGGCCACTGTGGTGGCGAAGTGCAGGTTCTGCTCGATCAGCAGGACGGTGCCCCCGCCGGCCTTGATCTCCCGCAGGATCTCGCCGATCTGCTGCACCAGCAGCGGCGACAGCCCTTCGGTCGGTTCGTCGCAGAGCAGCAGCCGGGCGCCGCTGCGCAGGACCCGGGCCAGCGCCAGCATCTGCTGCTCCCCGCCGGAGAGGTGGGTGCCGGCGAACCGGCGCCGGGTCCGCAGGACGGGGAACGTCTCGTAGATCCGCCCCAGCGGCCACGGATCCGGGCCCACCACCGGGGGCAGCAGCAGGTTCTCCTCGACGCTGAGGGTGGCGTAGATGCCCCGGTCGTCGGGCACGTAGCCGAGGCCGGCCCGGGCCCGGCGGTGCGCGGACCGGCCCGCGAAGCCGGCGTCGCCGCGGAAGCCGATCCGCCCCGAGCACTGCGCGTGCAGGCCCATCAGGCAGCGCAGCAGGGTCGTCTTGCCGGCGCCGTTGCGGCCCACCAGCGTGACGATCTCGCCCTCGGCCACCGCGAGGCTGACCTCGCGCAGCACCTGCGCCTCGCCGTACCCGGCGCTGAGCCCGTCAACGGTCAACATGCGACTCTCCCAGGTAGGCGGTGATCACGCGGGGATCGGCGCGTACCTCGGCGTAGCCGCCCTCGACCAGGACGGTGCCGTGCTGCAGGACGGTGACCTGGTCGGCGAGGCTCGCGACCACGGTCATGTTGTGCTCGACGAGCACCACGGTGCGCCCGGGGCGCACCTGGTGGATCAGCGCGATGGTGCGTTCGATGTCCTCGGCGCCCATCCCCGCGGTGGGCTCGTCGAGCAACAGCACGCGCGGGTCGAGGGCCAGCGCCACGGCCAGTTCGAGGGCGCGCTTGCGGCCGTAGGCCAGGGCGGCGGCCGGCACCTCGGCCGCGTCGGCGAGCCCCACGTCGGCGAGCAACTCGAGCGCCCGGCCGCGGAACCGGTCGAGTTGCCGCTCGGAGCGCCAGAACCGCCAGCCCAGGCCGGTCCGCGCCTGGAGTGCCAACTCCACGTGTTCGCGCGCGGTGACCTGCGGAAAGAGCGTGGTGATCTGGAACGACCGGGCCACTCCCCGGCGGGCCACCCGGTCCGGGCTGAGCCCGGTGATGTCCTGCCCGGCCAGGGTGATCCGCCCGCTGGTCGGCCGCAGGAAGCCGGTGAGCAGGTTGAACAGTGTCGTCTTGCCGGCGCCGTTGGGGCCGACCAGGGCGTGCACGCTGCCCGTGGCGATGTCGAGGTCGACACCGTCGACGGCGTGGAAGCCGCGGAACTGCTTGCCGAGGCCGCGGGTCTGGAGAATCGGTGGATGCATCCTGGCCTCCTTCTACAAGGGACCTGTGACGCGCAACACTATTGGCGGCTTACCTACCCCCACCATGTGTGCTCCACACACAATTCACCGCGACGTCATGGTCTCCTCCCCCATGCTGGGCAACACACCGTTCACACGCCGGCCGCGCCGTTGTGGCGCGGCCGCACATCCCCCTGCTGGTCAAGCGGCCGCGGGGACCAGCTCGGGCGTCTCGGCTTCGGCCGCCCCGGCCGGCCGGATCACGGTGGCCGTCACGGCCAGCGCGGCCAGCACGAGCGCCGCCGCGACCAGCAGCGCGAGCCGGTAACCGCCGGTCTGCGCGACCAGATCGGCCACACCGTCCTGGCGCAGCGTCAGGTAGCGCCCGGCCGACAGCGTGGCCAGCACCGCCAGGCCCAGCGCCGAGCCGACCTGCGCGGTCGTGTTGAACACGCCGGAGGCGAGGCCGGCGTCGGCGGGCTTCGCCTCGGCCATGGCGAGCGCGGCCAGCGCCGGGAAAGCCACACCCGCACCGACGCCGAGCAGGATCATCGACGGCAGCACGTCGCTCAGGTAGTGCCCGTGCACCGGTACTCGGGCGAACAACGCGAGCCCGGCCGCGACCGGGGTGAGCCCGGCAAGCACCACGGTACGGGCGCCGAACCGGCCGATCGCCCGTCCGGAGTAGCGCAGCGACAGCCCGCCCATCACGACCGTGACCGGCAGGAACGCCAGCCCGATGGTGAGCGCGTCGTAGCCGAGCACGTGCTGGAGGTAGAGCACGCCGACGAAGAACATCCCGAACATGCCGGCCGCGCTCAGCAGTTGGGCCACGTTCGCGCCGGTCAGGCCCCGGGACCGGAAGATCCGCAAGGGGACCAGCGGGGTGGCCGCGGTGGCTTCCCGGACGATGAACGCCACCACCAGGGCGGCCGCGGCGGCTGCCAGCCAGAGCGTGCGGGGCGCGGTCCAGCCGTACTCGGCGGCGGGGTCGACGATCGTGTAGACCGACAGCATCAACGCGGCGGTGATCAGCGCGGCGCCCGGCACATCCGCGCCCCGGCGCAGGCCGGCGCCCCGGTCCTTGGCGAGCACCCGCAGGGCCGCGACCGCCGTGGCGATGCCGACCGGCACGTTGACGAAGAAGATCCAGTGCCAGTTGATGCTCTCGGTCAGGATGCCACCCAGCAGCAGGCCGACCGCGCCGCCGGCCGACGCGACGAAGCTGTAGACGCCGATCGCCTTGCCCTGCTCGCGCGGCTCCGGGAACATCGTGACGATCATCCCGAGGATCACCGCCGAGGTCATCGCGCCGCCGATGCCCTGCACGAAGCGGGCCGCGATCAGCATCTGCCGGCTCTCGGCCAGGCCGCAGAACAGCGATGCCGCGGTGAACAGCGCGAGGCCGCTGACGAAGACGCCGCGGCGCGACACCAGGTCGCCGGCGCGCCCGGCGAGCAGCAACAGGCTGCCGAACGGGATCAGGTAGCCGTTGATCACCCAGGCCAGGCCGGACTGGCTGAAGCCGAGGTCACGCTGGATGGACGGGAGCGCGACGTTCACGATGGTGACGTCCAGGATGATCATCAACATCCCGGCGCAGAGCACCATCAGCGCGATCCATCGGGTGTCTTTCGTTTCCTCCGGCACGGCCGTTCCTTCCATCGTCGGACTTACGCTTCAGCAAGACAGACCGCCGGCGTACGGAAAAATCATCGTCCCGGTGGCGATGAGTTTCGGCCGTGCTGCCGGTCTATCCAAGTGTGTGGAGATTGCGAGGCGACGGCGTGGAGACAGCTCAGGAACCGGTCGATGCGGATTTCGTGCGACAGGCCGACCCGTACCGGCGCGAGTTACTCGCGCACTGCTACCGGATGCTCGGCTCGGTCTACGACGCCGAGGACCTGGTCCAGGAGACGTACGTGCGGGCCTGGCGCTCGTACGAGAAGTTCGAGGGCCGCTCGTCGATGCGGACCTGGCTGCACCGGATCGCCACCAACGCCTGCCTGAACGCGCTGGAGGCGCGGACCCGCCGGCCGCTGCCGATCGGGCTGGGCGCGCCCAGCTCGGACCCCGGCGACCTGCTCGTCGAGCAGACCGAGGTGCCGTGGCTGGAGCCGATGCCGGACGCCATGATCGCCGCCGACCCGGCCGGCGTGGTGGCCGGGCGGGAGAGCATCCGCCTCGCGGTGATCGCCGCGATGCAGTTCCTGCCGCCCCGGCAGCGGGCCGTGCTGATCCTGCGGGACGTGCTGCAGTGGCCGGCCGCCGAGGTCGCCGAGATGCTGCAGATGACCACCGCGTCGGTGAACAGCGCGTTGCAGCGGGCCCGGGCGCAACTGCAGTCCGCGACCCCGGTGGCCGACGAGGTCGCCGAGCCGGGCGAGGCCGACAAGCGGGCGATGCTCGACCGGTTCGTGGCGGCCTTCGAGGCGAAGGACATCGCCGCGCTGGTCACCATCTTCACCAAGGACTCGGTCTGGGAGATGCCGCCGTTCACGGGCTGGTATCAGGGCGCGGAGGACATCGCCCGGCTGATCGACACCCAGTGCCCGGCGCAGGGGCCGGGCGACATGCGCCTGCTGCCGACCATGGCGAACGGGCAGTACGCCTTCGGCCTCTACATGCGCGACGGCGACGTGTACCGCCCGTTCAACCTGCCGGTGCTGACCCTGACGCCGGCCGGGGTCAGCCACGTGACGTCCTTCTTCGACGTGCGGCTGTTCGAGAAGTTCGGTTTGCCGTCGTCGTTGCCGGTGGCGGCGGAGTCGTGATGGAGGGCGAGCCCGCCTCGGCGGCCCTGGTCGGCGGTGTCGCGGTGCTCGAGCGCGCGATCGCCTACCTGCTCGGCGGCCTCGCCCTGGTGACGCCCGAGGCGCTCGCCCGACCAACCCCCTGCGCACACTGGGATCTGTACGACCTGCTCGATCACCTGGACGACTCGCTGGCGGCGCTGCACGAGGCCGTCGACACCGGCTGGGTCGCCTGCGACCTCGCGACGGGGGTCGAGGCCGCGCGCCGCCGCGCCGGGGAGACGATCATCCGCCTGGTCCGCGACCGGGCCACCCGCCTGCTCGGCGGCTGGGCCAACGCCGGTGGCGCCCCCTCGGTGCGCATCGACGACGAGCCGCTCACCGCGCCGCTGGTGGCCGGCGCCGGTGCGATCGAGGTCGCCGTGCACGGCTGGGACATCTCGCAGGCCCTCGGGCGGCCCCGGCCGATCCCGCCGGAACTCGCCGACGAGCTGCTCGGCCTCGCGGTGCTGCTGGTCCGCGCGCCGGATCGGCCGGGCCGGTTCGCCCGGCCCGTCGCGGTGCCGGCGAGCGCGCCGCCCGGCGACCGGCTGGTGGCGTTCCTCGGCCGCCGGCCGGCGTGATCCGGCGGGTCCGCGGTCAGCCGTTCACGATGACCTCGTTCGTGGCGAGGCTCTGCGTACGCTGCTGGATCAGGGATCGCAGTTGTTCCGCGTCGGCCGACACAGTCTGCTCGTTGTAGCCGTCCACCGTGGACAGTACTTTGGTGATGCCGGCGAGCGCGGTCAGGGCCGTGCCGGAGCCGTAGATGCGCCGGTAGAGATCGCGGTAGGCGTCCTCGTAGACCTTTTTGAAGGCGGCGCTGGCGAGGAAGCGTTCCTTGAGCTTGTTGCCGCCCATCCCGCCGAAGCCACCACCCCCGCGCGGGCCGGCGGCACCGGCGTCGGCGCCGCCCGGCGGCTGCATGCCGTCCGGCAGCTGAACACCGTCCGGCAGCTGCGCGCCGCCGCCCCGGAAGCCGCCGCCCATGCTGGTCGAGTCATGCGGCCCCTGCTCGGCGTCCCCGCTGAAGGTGAGGTTGTAGTCCCAGCCGATCACCGAGAACTTCTTGGTGCCGAGGTCGTACCAGAGGTAGTAGTTGCGGCCAGGGCCGGCCATGTCGTCGAAGTTGAGCAACAGGTTCTGCTCGGCGGCGTAGCGGGCGAACGCTTCGACGTCGACATGCTCGCCGAGGTGCTTGTCGAATTCGGCGTCGCTGGCGCTGGTGACCCACTTGATCAGATCGATCACCGGTTGCAGGTCCTGGCTGCCCTTCTTGGTGATCTGTTTGAAGTCGTCGGCGTAGTCGGTCGGGTCGTCGCCCTGATCGGTGAACTGCCCGGTGGACAGCGACTTGTAGAGGACGCCGGAGCCGGCCATGTCGTCGGCGAAGTGCTCGTCGGGGTGCTCGACGACGAGCCGGGCGGTGGTCGGCCGGTCGTTGACGGTGAAGCTGGTATAGGCGTAGTGCTGGGCGACCTCGCCGGCGGCGGCGAGCACGTTCAGCGCCAGCGCCTCGTTGAGGACGGTGGAACCGCCGCCCATGCCGGCGACCCGCACGGCGATCTCGCGATGGCCCTGATACCGCCGGCCGTCGACGAACTCGTCGAAACGGATCAGCCAGGGCAGCGTCTCCGGCTCCTCGGCCTTCAGCGACGCCCGCCCGAAGCCGCCACCACCCGCCGGCGCGGCCCCGGCGGGGAGACCACCCTGCGCGCCATCTGCCGGCCGGGCGGCCCGGCCGGCGCCACCGAAGCCGCCCTGGCGGGCCACGCCGTTGCGGGTCAGGCCGCCCAGCGTCGAGTTGCCCTTGAGCCGGATACCGACGCTGGGCAGCAGGGTGCCGTCGATGGTGAGGTCAGCCTCGACGTAATCCTTCTCCCCCTGCGCGTAGTAGCTGTCGAGCATGCGCTGGTAGTCGGCGTCGTGGAAGGTCAGCTTGACGGTGTGCGCCCGGCCCGCGTCGAACAGGTCGGTGGTGCCGGCGACGTCCTGGGTGATCTCGTCGCCCGACTCGTCGCTGGCGCTGGTGACGTACGGCTGCACCCGCACGGTGCTCAGCACCAGTGTCAGAGCGGCCAGCAGCGCGGCGCACCCGGCCAGCAGCTTCCAGTAGTGCCGGACCCGCACCGGGATGCGGTGCAGCAGCCGCCGGCCCGGCGAGGTCGGTGGCGCCGGCATCACAGGTCCGTCTGGTCGTAGCCGGTCAGCACCGTCACCCGCTGGCCCGAGGTGCGCTCGCTGAGCGCCGAGATCAGATCGCCGGGCTCGCTGCCCTTCTTCAGCCGGACGCTGTACATGATCTCGGTGAGCGCGCCGCCGCGGATCGACTCCATGCTGACGAGCTCGAACTCGGTGGTGAGCCGGATCAGCACGTCCTGGATGCCCGCGGTGTAGTCCCCGTCCGGCGGCACCTGGACCTTGACGACCTGCCGCTGCACGTTGAGGGCGAACCAGTTGAACCGGTACATCACCACGATGATGAGGCTGATCGCGACGGCGGCGACGACGCCGAGGGTGTAGAAGCGGGTGCCGACGGCCATGCCCACCGCCATCACCAGGAAGATGAAGCCGACGTCGCGGGTCTCCTTGATGGCGTTGCGGAACCGCACCACCGACAGGGCACCGACCAGTGCGAAGGCCCGGGCGATGTTCGAGCCCACCACCAGCATGATCAGCGCGATCAGCATCCCGAGAATGACCAGGGTCTGCACGTACGACTGGCTGTAGGAGATGTTGCGGTGGGTGAACCGGTAGACCCACCCGATGCCGGCGCTGAGCACGAACGACAGCGACAGCACGATCGCGATGTCGGCCATGCTGAAGGTGCCGGACAGATCCTGGAACGAGAAGTCCATGGGTTCTCAAACCTCGCTTCGAAGGAGGGTGGGGTCGTCGCTGGGCACGTGGAAGACGGAACGCGGAGCACGCCCGAACGCCTCGACGCTCTGGCAGTACTTGGACATCCGGACGACCGACATGTTGGAGCGGGCGGCGAGGTCGGTGAGCCAGTACGGCACCCGGTCGTTTGCCTTGATCTCCAGCACGCACAGCTTGGCCGGCACGATTAGCCGGTTCTCGGCCTCGGCGCCGAGGTGGAAGTCGCGGTCCCGGCCGCGGACCCGCTGGTCGAGGGTGACCCGCAGGCCGACGTCGGCGGCGCGGCCGACGAACGCCTCCCGCTGATAGCCGGTGATCGCGACCGGGCGCAGGTCCAGCCCGGACACCAGGCCGAGCACCTCGGCCAGGAACGCCCGTTCGGAGCGGTCGTGCTCGACCATCTCGCGGCCGTCGCACAGGGCGCGGGCCAGCCGGTACGGCAGCGCGACCCGCCGTTTCTGGGTGACCCGGTTGACCCGCTGCTTGATCTCGACGTACACGATGGTGTCGTCGTCGATGTCGAAGCGGTCGCCGTAGTGGCGCAGGCGCAGTTTCCGGCGGAACTTCAGCCCCTCGACCTTCTCCCAGTAGAAGCGCAACTGGGTGGTGTCGTAGTAGACGCTCCACACGCCGTACCCGCCGCTGCCGGCGTGGCTGTCGAGATCGAGCCGGGCGGCGAACTCGTCGCGCAGCGCCGGCAGGTCGACGCTCGGCACCAGATACTTGATCTCGTACCGGTTGAAGGAGTGCAGCCGGCTCGGCGCGCGCAGGGCATGGCCGGCGTCGTCGGTGCCGCCGGGATCGAGCCGGTGGCCGGGTGGTGCGTCCGGATCCGCCGGAGGCTCGGCGGCGACCGCCCCGGGACCGGGCCGGCGGCGGAACGAAAAGCGCATGGTGGGTGCCGATCTCGTAGTCCGTCGATGGCGGACCCGAGCAGACCAGACCAACCTCAAAGCTCTCTGTGAACGAGCTAGGAGCGGCAGGTAAACCCGGAGTGTCCGGGAGGCGAACCACCGGCGCGGCTGTCTCATGATGAGACGCGCGACCGCGGCGCGACGGGGTGAGATTCCCGCATGGGGCAGACCACGCTCGCGCAACTCGGAGAGGCGCTGGCCCGGCTCGGCGCGTTCGGCCTGGGCGTGGCAGTGCTCAACGTCTTCGCGCTGCGGGTCGTGCGCGCCGACGAGGTGCCCGGCTGGGTGCAGACCCGGATCCGCTGGTGGGGCGCGCACAACCTGGCGTTCCTGGTGGTCAGCGCGGCCGTCCTGGCCGTCGGCCTGGGCACCCTGGCGGCGGCCGGGCGCTGACCAAGGCCAGCCGACGAAGCTCAGCCGACGAAGGTGTCGTAGAGCAGGTAGACGTTCAGCGCGATGATCAGCGCCGCGATGCTCGCCGCGGCCAGGTTGGTCAGCCGGTTGTTGACGAACGTGCCCATGATGTCCCGCCGCCGGGTCAGCAGGAGCAACGGCACCAGCGCGAACGGGATCCCGAACGACAGCACCACCTGCGAGATCACCAGGCTGTCGGTGGCCGGCAGGCCGAGCCCGAGGACGACCAGGGCCGGCGCCATCGTCACCCCGCGCCGGACGAACAGCGGGATCTGCCGGCGGATGAAGCCCTGCATCACCACCTGCCCGGCGTACGTGCCGACACTCGACGAGGACAGCCCGGAGGCGAGCAACGCGACCGCGAACGCCAGCGCCGCCCCGCCGCCGACCATCTCGCCCAGCCCGGCGTGCGCGGCCTCGATCGAGTCGATGTCGCCACGCCCCCGGCCGTCGAACAGCGAGGCCGCGATCACCAGCATGGACAGGTTGATCAGGCCGGCCGCGCCGAGCCCGACCACGACGTCCAGCCGCTGGAAGCGCAGCAGTTCGTGCCGTTCGGCGTCATCGCGGCAGGCCACCCGGGACTTGGTCAGCGCCGAGTGCAGGAAGACCACGTGCGGCATGACGGTGGCGCCGATGATGCCGCAGATCAGCAGCACGCTGTCCCCGCCGGCCAGGTGCGGGACCAGCCCGGACGCGACGCCGGCCGGGTCGGCGCCGACCACCGCGAGGTCGTACAGGAAACCGAGGAACACGATCCCGAGCAGGCCGACGATGGCCAGCTCGAACCGCCGGTAGCCGCGCTGCTCCAGGGCCAGGATGGCGAACGCGACGACGGCCGTGATCAGCCCGGCCACGAACAGCGGCACCCCGAAGAGCAGGTACAGGCCCACCGCCGCGCCGACGAACTCGGCCAGGTCGGTGGCCATCGCGATGATCTCGGCCTGCACCCACAGGCCGCGGGAGACCGGCTTGGGCAGGTATTCCCGGCACAGCTCGGGCAGGTCGCGCCCGGTGGCCACGCCGGCTTTCGCGGACAGGTACTGCACCAGCATGGCCATCAGGTTGGCCATGACGATGACCCAGACCAGCGTGTAGCCGAACTTGGCGCCGGCCGTGAAGTTGGTCGCGAAGTTGCCCGGGTCGACGTAGGCCACCGCGGCGACGAACGCCGGGCCGAGCAGCGCGACCACGCCCCGCAGCCGCCCGCGCGAGCGCAACTGCCGCAGTGCCGAGTCGGCGTCCGGCGGGGCGACGGCGGACACTGCCACACCGTCGCCCTTGACCGGCCCCATCGCTCGCTACCCGACCGACGGGCCGAGGCCCAGCGACTGCGGGGTGCTGGAGTCCGGCGACGGCTGCCGCAGGCCCTCGTCCAGCGGGCCGAACTCGGTCATCAGCGCCGCGCTGCCGCCCCACGGCGTCTGTTCCTCGGCGACCAGCGTGTTCGTGGTCAGCAGCAGGCCGGCGACGGACGCGCCGTTCTGCAACGCCGAACGGGCCACCCGCAACGGGTCGACGATGCCCATCTCGATCATGTTGCCGAACCGGCCTTCCAGGGCGTCGAACCCGTCGTCCGGCCCGAGTTGCGAGATCCGGGTGACGACCTCATGGCCGGAGAAGCCGGCGTTGGCCGCGATCAGGAACGCGGGCTCGGTGAGCGCGCGCCGGACGATCTCGACCCCCGTGGCGTAGTCGTCCTTCACCTCCAGATCGTCCAGCGCGCTCTCGGCGTGCAGCAGCGCCGCGCCGCCGCCCGCGACGATCCCCTCCGCCATCGCGGCCCGGGTCGCCGACAACGCGTCCTCGACCCGGTGCTGCAGCTCCTTGAGCTCGGCGTTGGTCGGCGCGCCGACCTTGATCACCGCGACCTTGCCGGACAGCGCGCCGATCCGCTCGGTCAGCAGGTCCTCGTCGGCGCCGAAGCTCGCCCGGTCCAGCTCGGCGCGCAGCTGGGTGAGCCGGAACTCGATCTCCTCGCGGGAGCCGGCGCCGTCGATGATGGCGGTACGGTCGGCGTTCACCCGCACCTGCGCCGCCCGGCCGAGCTGGTCGATCGTCATCGTCTCCAGGGTGAAGCCGGAGTGCCGGCTGTAGACGGCGCCGCCGGTGATGGCGGCGATGTCCTCGAGCTTGTGCAGGCGGCGGTCGCCGAAGCCGGGTGCCCGCACGGCGACGCACTGGAAGACGCCGTTGACGTGATTGTGCGCGAGCATCGACAGCGCCGTGCCCTCGACGTTCTCCGCCACGATGACCAGCGGCCGGGGCGCCCGCATGATCTTGTCGAGGATCGGCATCAGCTGCTGCACCTTGGTGATCTTCTCGCTGCACAGCAGAATGTAGGGATCCTCGACGATCGCCTCCAGCGAGGCCGGGTTGGTCACCATGTAGGGCGACAGGTAGCCGTTGTCGAATTCGAAGCCCTCGACGAAGTCGACACTCATGCCGTGCCGCGGCGACTCCTCGACGGTCACGATGCCGCCGTCCCCGACCGTGTGCAGCGCCTGCGCGATGACCACGCCGACCGCGTCGTCGTCGTTGGCCGAGATGGCCGCCACCCGGGCAAGTTCGTCCTGTGTGGAGACCGGTCGGGCGACCACGCGCAGACGCTCGACGAGCTGCTCAACAGCAAGATCAACCCCACGTTTCACGAGTACGGGGTTCGCCCCCGCCGCGATGGCCGTCATCCCCTCGTGCACGATCGCCTGGGCGAGCACGGTCGCCGTCGTCGTACCGTCGCCGACGATGTCGTTGGTCTTGATGGCCGCTTCCTTGACCAGCTGCGCGCCCATGTTCTCGAACTGGTCCTTGAGGTGGATCTCCCGCGCGATGGTCACGCCGTCGTTGGTGACGACCGGGGAACCGGTGATCTTCTCCAGGATGACGTTGCGGCCTTTGGGGCCGAGCGTCGACTTGACCGCCTCGGCGAGCTTGTCGACGCCGTTCAGTAGGAGGGCGCGCGCGTCCGCGCCGAAACGCAGTTCCTTGGCCATCGGGGTCTCCTTGGGGCAAGAAGGATCAGGGCACGAGAATGGCGCGGCCGCGGACCCGGCCGGCGTCGAGGTCCTGCACGGCGTCGACCGCCGCGTCCAACGGATAGGTGCGGGTGTGCAGGGTGACCCGCCCGGCCTGGGCGAGCACCATCAACTCGGCCAGCTCGTTGTAGGTGCCGACGATGTTCCCGACGATGTTGCGTTCGGTGGAGATGATGTCCAGCGTCGGGATGTGCACCGTGCCGCCGTAGCCGATGACGAAGTAGGAGCCGGCCCGGGCAGTCATCGCGAAACCGTCGGCCTCGGCGCCCTGCTCGGCGACGAAGTCGAGGACGACCTCGGCGCCGCGCCCGCCGGTCAGCTCCTGGACCGCCGCGACCTGGCCGCCGTCCGCGACGACGGTCTCCTGGGCGCCGATCTGCTCCGCCAGCTTGAGCGCCTCGGGATTGCGGTCCACCACGACGATCCTCGTCGCGGTCAGCGCGGCGAGGCACTGGATGCCGATGTGCCCCAGCCCGCCGGCCCCGATCACGACGCAGGTGGTGCCGGGATACAACAACGGCACGGCCTTGCGGACGGCGTGGTAGGCGGTGATCCCGGCGTCGGCCAGCGCGGCGACGTCCTTCGGCTGGGTGGCCGGGTCGAGCTTCACGCACGCCCGCTCGGAGGTGAGCAGGAGCTCGGCCATGCCGCCGTCGCCGGAGAGCCCGGGGAACGAGCTGTTGACGCAGTGCATGTCGTCGCCGGCCCGGCAGGCCCGGCACAGCCCGCAGGTCGGCGTCGGGTGCAGGATCACGGTGTCGCCGACGGCCACGCTGGAGACCGCGGAGCCGACCTCGTGCACCCAGCCGGCGTTCTCGTGCCCGAGCGTGTACGGCAGCGCGACGCCCATCGCCGCGGCCCACTGGCCCTCGATGATGTGCAGGTCGGTGCGGCACACCCCGGCGCCGCCGACCCGCACGAGCACGTCGAACGGCCCCTTGACGGCGGGTTCCGGCACGTCCTCGACCACGGGCAGCTGATGGTAGGCGTGCAGTCGTACGGCCTTCATCGGGTTCGCGGCGTGTGAGCCCGGTCTTTCTGGGC
>Ga0307515_10007002_pt1 | contig 22393 bp, 23 predicted proteins | sample 17_EM_MG_FD_194513 | JGI IMG/M metagenome (GOLD analysis project Ga0307515, IMG submission 194513) | Populus trichocarpa ectomycorrhiza microbial communities from riparian zone in the Pacific Northwest, United States - 17_EM | ecosystem: Host-associated > Plants > Roots > Unclassified | place...
CACTTCTAAGGTTCGACGTGAGATTAAAGTGGTGAAGATAGTTCCACGATCGTTAGCAGGCTTATAAACACCCTCATATTTGGGAATCATATAACAGAAGTGGCCAAATTTCAGTTGCAGGGTCACCGAACACATGGTTGAACTTCAAAGGGTTTTATGTTTCAAGTCGAAGCACATGCGCGATCAACTATTTTCGCTGAGATCGAGTGAATTTACGAGTGGCAAGACATTGCTACGGGTCTCATGTGACCAAACTCACGAGACGAGGGAGACCACGTAGATTGATATGATATGAGAGTGGTCTCTTGGACGTATATATCGCCTCCTACACCCATTAGGTGATGTTGGAGGACGCAGAAAGAGTCGTCTAGGGCTCTTAGTGCGTAGATTCCACTCAATTAGAATCGCAAAGACATAGTAGTACTGTAGGTGGAGCATAACAGGGTCTCTCAAGGTGTTCATATTCCTCTGGAATGGCAATATGGATGTTTCAGGTCCACCTGGAACCAAAATTGGAAGGTAGAGCAATTTGCGTCTTTCCAAAACCTCCCCATTGGCATATTTGCGGAGAGGACGCCGTGCAAGGCTCTCCAGATCCAAGGGAGTCGGAGAGCGAGACATATTGAGAACCAAGGTGATAGGAGAGTATCATTTCACCTCTCCTTGTGCGTTGTTCCAATAAAGACGCTAGAAGAGGAAACTTGCACGAAAGTGGATGTGCCAAGCTTAACTTCCGACCTGCTTACATTGACTCGAAGTTGCTCCCATTCTGCATGAGGTTGTGCGGCGTCTTCAAAGTGTGGTGTTGCTGCATATGTATACGAGGTTGCAGCCGAGCCGCGAACCATTTGCGTAAAGGGACGGAGGTCAAGTTACATCTACAAAGGAACACGGCATGCCCTCGACACGATCACTTCGCCCACATCAAGAATGAACTCTCACCCTCAGCCAGCTACATACCATGGGCATAGACAACAAAGCTACGTTGCCATCGGCACCGGAGAACAAGTGGAGATTCGAGCAAGACAGAGAACTTTCGACAACGCATACCTACGGACTTGTCTGGCAAACCTCAGCTATTCCGCTATCATCTTAAAGCTGTTCGATAGCCGGTTCTATAACAGTAAGCACCCCACAGGAGAAACCAACACTTTCGGTCTGACATCTAGCTTGTTCTCGCCAGTCGGACTGCTCTATGTTATTCTTGCAGCACTGCTGCTAGTCACTGCCTATACACGGCGTCGTCAATCCAATCTGGATTTCTCTGATCAGGCCCGCGCTGCTTTGCAGTCCCCACACCCTCCGCCTGACTCTGCTCGTGTCTGGGGTCGACCATTCACGACAGCAGGGTGGGTTGTCGTTCAGGTCACAGTAATTGTGGCTTCTGTCCAAATTGTCCTTCTTATTCTGCTTCTTCGGCTTTGAACCGTCACGCCAAAGTGGTCCCCCCCATTAGCGGCTATCGTGGGATCATGGGGTATATGAACAGCAAATCTCCGAAAACCTTGTTAACCTCCGGCCCGTAATTTTGCCGAGAGGGCCCAATTCGCCGAACCCTCAGGTTCGATTGGCTCGGCGATTCGATTCTTTGCAGCGCCTTCTCTTAATACCCTTCAAATACTGGTTGACAGGCGTAATTCTTGGTATTCCAGTCCACAAATTATAAATGATATCAGTATGGGTGGCAAATCTATGTAGTTCTTATATCCGATTTTAGTTGTTGGGGGCTTCCGACCTCGGCGGTTGTGAAGCGAGAGTCCTCAGATCTGAAATTGGTCATTTATCCCTCTGGAATACGACACAACGCACATCTCCCAACGAGGAGGTTAGTGAGCGAGCAGGCGCGCAAGGTCTTGAGATTCGATTGGCTACATCTGTAACATTGTATAGGAGATGTACAGGGAGCCTAGTCTATGTCAATTTCGTTTAGAGTTGTATGGCCAAGTTTTCGGAAAAGGTACACACAAACTATTGGAAGGCGTCCCTGGAATATGAGTACACAGAGACGACTGCCGGGTGGAGGCGGGATCTAGGCGTACAAGAAGTGTTCCCTTAAGTAGATGCCCCACTCATGGGCGGCTCGCACGGAGCGGAGGTGCGCTCGTTGGTTCACGGCGGGTGAAGACATCGATAGGGGTCAACACGCAAGGACACCCCAAACGGTCTGTCTCCGCATCCATGCGGAAGAAGACTGGCTCAAGGTCGCTGCATGGTTTTTTGAGTCCTTACATTGCTTCACTTGGAGGTGGACTAATTGGTTGACGCGTCGTCGCACCAAGCACATTAGAGCTTACGTAAGGTCTATGAGCAACCAGGTCTCGGCTAGTTAGCGATTGAGAATCGGGGAGCAGAAACGTCGTCCCAACCACGTCCACAACAACCGGGCTGGTCACCATTTTTTGGTAGAAGAACTGCCTGCTCGTTCTCTAGAAACAACTTAGCCTTGGTGTTGTACCGTGAGTAGTGAGAGCGCCTGGCGACTAGCCGAACGCGACTTCCCGTTCATTCCGCGCCTGGAAACGGGCTCTACGGGACGTACTCCCGGACAGCATAGAAAAGAGGGTACGTACCCTGTTTGCGCAACCACCTTCCCATTTCCGCCCTCAACGCAACACACCCTCAGGATGCCGTGTCAAGGCATGTCCACTTCAAGAGCTGGGAAGACTCGAAACACATTGTACCTCCGTTCGAGGATATACCCGGGATACTACTACGAATTTTTAGACCAGCCGAGCTGCGAAAAATGCCATTATCAGCGACTCACCGCGAAAAACACCGCTCACTCGCAACTATCAACAGACTACACCTCAATGACGGCTATTCTTGCATTTCGTAAACATAGCGACAATACTCTGCTGGGTGATTAGTAATATGTTGGGAATATCGCTCAAGAGCAAGCACATTTGGTCCCGTCCACTTACCAAAGTTATCGGGAATATCCTCATGTCTTAACAACACGCCTTAATGCACGCCTAATCCCAGCTGGACGACGTAGGCTCCACAACGGCCAGGCAGCGAGATATTTGGTCCTTGGAAATTGAAAATGACTTTTCCTGGTCGCCTAAGCCCTTGAAACAATTGTCCTACAACCATATGGAGGTTTAGAGTTAGATGAGAGTCGGTGAACGGAGGAGGCAGCTCCCGCCTCGGATAAGGATGCGCCCTCATGGACCCGGTACGTACGAGGATAATTGATATGAGAGCACCATATTAACACTGTTGTCACCATATTACGATTGTTGCCTGTCTGGCTGGTAGAAGCTGTGGGCCAGACTCAGTACAAGAACGTGACAGAAACGATCGAGACTTACTCCGTTCCTAGGCGCTGGCAAGAGGAGATACATCCATTTGAAGCGAGTGCCCAGTGGTTTCAACCGTGTGCGATGCACGATGGCGACAGGATCAAGGATTGTGTCAAAACTACGGACCCAAGGGAATGTGGCTCGGTGTGAATGATGGAGCCAGGCGACGGCCTCCACTCCTCATCAAGTTTGTGCGTCGGCCCTTCCGTTCCGCCATCACTGCTTTTTTTCGGTTTCTTCCCGACGTCCAGTCTCAGCGCGTCCCAGGCTTCAATTTCCTGGGCGATTCTCCAGAGGACGTGACCTTACTTCTTAAGTAAGGCCCCATCTTCCCATCTTGGACCTCCTCCCATCCAGCTCGTCTTTAGCCCTTCGAGCGTAAATTTTCTTACATATTTTGGGTTGCCGTGAAGATAACATAGAAATATTCAGGTTATATACCCTGTCACCTAGTCTACCAGCTTAGTAGTCTTGGAGACCCACCTCGAACCCGAGGCCGGAAACTCTGAAGGAGACGGAGGGTCACACAGTCAGCAGTCCGGTGCGCATTTCTAGCCCTGAATCGATCTGAAGTATCTCTTACATGATCATTTGCCATCACTCTCTCGTATTCTTTTCAGTCCCGACTCTCCTCGTGTTCGCTTTGGTGAAGGTTCGTGGTTTCTATCGATCCTTCACTGGATAAATTCAGCTGATGCAACATAACATTCATTGATTATGAGTAGAATGGCCTCGGGCGTCTCTGAGTCCAATGAAAACCCAGAGGGGAGTTCCGGCGTCACATGGCAGGACGAGCTTGCCGTTGGACGAGCAGGAGACTCTAATCCGCTGCTCATTGCGGTCCATGGGCAGAGTTCGATAGCCTATGTTGTTGCATTGGTTGCTGGAGGGGGGCCAAGTGGGATGGACAGTCAGTGTGAACTCCTGGACACATTATTTATGTCGTTAACCTCCCATTCTCCTTCGATCTATCCAGCCTCATGTGCCCAAGTTCAGACGCTGTCAACGCCGTATCAGCCTTGCTATCGCACCCAAAACCCAGATACCGCCTTATTTGAAACCCATTCAACGTCCGAGCTTAACATGCTGTTGCTCCCATCATTCAAATTCGCTCGTCAGGCAGCAGCCTCACTCCATTCACCATGTCGGCGACTTCCGTGCCAGTGTGTCAGACCCACCTCGGCCGAAGTTGCAACGGCGCCGAAAGAGCAGATCCAAGAACTTCGCACGCTTGGGCAGTGGCTCTATCACCACGACCCCACACTCCCGCCCCCCATCGTCGGTGGCATCGAATCCGATCATGGCGGAGTCGCCGATCGCTATGGGGTGAAAGGAAAGTCGGTCCTCACCGCCTTCGTCGATATAGACGAGCTCTCCTGCCGGGTTTGTGGCTACGAGGCAACTACACGCGAGCTTGCCCTGCTACATCAGCAACAAGAGCGCCACTTCCAATCGGGATGAATGATGGACCCTTCTGGGGCACATCAGCCTGGTGTGAACTGTGTTTCCCCCACTTCGGCTGCTTTTGTGGCGAACATTCCCACACTTAGGCAATCATCCTGAGTACTCAAGGGCCACTCACAGTCTATTACGTTCTCAAGGGTATACATTACCAACCACCCTCTCGTTTGGAGCGCCTCTATGTCTTCTCTCAACACGATTTACTTGCCGATAAAATCTACCATACAATCTTGATCCGCCTGCTCCATTCATTGCCCGTATTCTATTCTCACCATCCACAACAAAACCAGCTGTGCTATTCCCAGGCTATAATTCCCCTTTCTATTCTCTACCCAACTGTTCCTCCTATATTCGCCGTAGCGACCCAGAGTTGCTTTTTGTACTGCCCAATAGAATAGGAATTTCTTTTAAATTTTATCCCGTCTGCCTTGTGAGCTTTGTGCCCGTTATCCAAAGTTCAGCGGTAAAACCCCGGCGGTGCGCAAGACTATCCGCTGCGTTTGCTCAACCACACCAGTATAAAATGGGCAATTTAACCCTGGCCTGTCAACCCTATCTGAAGTACCCTATCATTACACGTGACAATTGACCATAAGAATAAGCCGGTGAGTCCGAAATTGACTCTATTATGATTTCCCGTAACCAAGCATTTCACTGCCCTTCCCAAGACGATATCTCATATTCTGGATGGACGCTGTGAGGCGGTAACTCGTTCGTATCCGGAAGTGACGCGCTGCCATATGCCTGAAGGGTGTGGCAAGGGGTCTGAAGGGTGTAGTAAATATGTTGAATGTGAGTTCTGGACGCCAGAGGAGTGAAGATACGTAAAACTGCCCTCTGGTCATAACCCTAGCCCTCCCGGCGACAGCTCGCTTTCTGAAATTCAGGCGACCTGGGCGCGGGGTATAGTCCAACGATCCAGTAATTAACACCGAGATGCAAGGTGAGTCCATATTGCATGCTGACTGTCGAACTGGTATGAAGAAGCAGTTTTGATTGTTGTTGTTGCCTTGGAGCTTTTTAACCAGGCCTCGTTCAATTTGATTGAACTAGCTTGACATGTGCCATTTGTTCTCTGTGGCATACTACGAGGTTGAACAGACGTCCGCGAGTGGTCATCACTGATGAACTGTCACATATGTTGAACCGCAACCACATCGTAGTCGGCATTGGGGTGTCGTCCCTCTCGCCTCGGATCGTCTACCACGTCTACCGTACTTCTATGCTGCAAAGGTGATCGCCAACAACGAGCGAGCATGCCTCTTCGCGCCCAGACGTTCACCTCGAGGCGTTGCAGCCTTCCAGGCAGTAGACGATTATCATCTAATCACTTTCAGTGTATCCAGTGAATACTTACCCATTCCTTGCTCTAAATTCTGCTTCCATTCAAAAGTCTCCGCCTCCGTTGTCGGGTGGTTGGTCCTCCTCTCAAGGAAACGGGCAAGGAGAAACCCCAAAGCTCTTCATAACACAACACAGTACCATCAATGAGTCTGTGTGTACAAGCCGCCATGAAGCGACTCTGCTTGAGGTGATTCGGACTCCTGGGTGGGAATGAGGAACGTCGTCTACTCCTCCATTGCTCCTTTCATAGTGAGAACCGGGATAGCACAGTTTGTGGTCCTCCCACCGGCCAGGGAATTCGGTTCGCTCCTGCCTGATCTAGTCGGTGCTTCTCCGAGACTACCAAAGTAGTCACCGAACCACTATGATTGGTTTGATATGATCACGTTACTTCGGGTAAGCCGCCGAGTTGTCCGGGTCCTTGGTGCGTCGTCAAAAAACTCGTTAGATTGTGCCGTCAATACCTTTATATCACTATAGTACAATGTAAGGGCCCATTTACCTTTAGTTTGGCCCTACCGTTATTGTCGATGAAGAGGTATTCATGGCGGAAGGGGATTTCGGTTGAGGGAGAGCACAGACATGGAGCCAGTAAGTCTAAAGACCCATCCACTTTCCGTGGTAACAAGCATTGGCTTACGCACCACCCAAGTACAATCCGATTGAGTATTTCGAGGCCTTGCCGATAATATTCTGGTCGTGGTGTCAGCATGCCAGGTAGGGAGGACACGGTTAATTCACGCGCCGAGTGAACTAAATTAAGATACACAGGTGCTCAAAGGATAAATGCCCCCGCGCGAGGGTGTCTGTGGGCAATGGTGGAGGAACAGGGTTCTAAAGATTGATGATAGCTCCAACATTACGCCCAGCTGACTGCCCGGCTCTTCGACTCTCCATCGTCCCACTTCGCTCAACCAGCCTGGTTGCCACAACGTCCGATCTGTGACCCAAGCCCCACTCGGAGCTCAGTCATTCCTCCACCCTGATCTCTAACTAGCATAGGCGAGTAGTTATAGTCTCAACTACCCCCCTCTGGCGCTCCGACCACCGTCCACGTGGAGGGTGCTCCTGGTGCGCGGAAGAGACACACTTATAGTGTAGATTCTTCTAACTCCCTACACACTTTTGGAGCGCTCCATCTGGTCGGGTGACTGCTATATGTCCAATCGTTCAGCCACGGCCATGGAGGTGTTTTCCCTTTCAGCCCTTCTCCTTCAATCCCTGTCGGAGATCAATACCCCACTGACTTTTTCACCTTCTCATCCCCGTCTGCCTCATTCCCAAACTACGCGAACCTACCAGATCAACGCACATCGCATCGCATCAGTGTTTGGCGACTCGCTGATTAACCCCTCTCTCCTGCACTCAATGCCTGGTCCTACGGAAACCCCTTCCCCAGTTCCGACTACCGTCGGTTACGACGCCGAGAACGAAGAACGGAGCCCCTCACCTGGAAGGGCCCATAATACCGGGCCCCTGATCTTTGCTTTCGATGGGGAGGGTGGAATATCACATGCGAAACGGCTGGTGCAACGACAGGTGGCCCAAGATGGTTCAGGGAGACTGGGGGAAGGTGAGTCGCAATCATCTGTAAGTCTCTTTCCCAGTACTGATATACACACGTCATTTCAAATACAGATACAGAAGTAATGCTACTCGTCAAACAGCACCCGCAAGAGACTCACATTCCTGTCAACCCAAATCCAATTCCTCTCTTCCTCCCTGACGGCATATCAATTGATGACCCGTTGTTCATTGCCAGTCAATTGGCCAAACACTATTCAAAACCCCAGGGTCACGCCACACCATGACCAATGCTACGGTGGCTGAGACGATCCCACACATGGAAATGCTTAAATTCTCAGGCACTCCGAGTCTACTTGCATCAGGGATGGTCCTATGAATGCGGGCGATACACTTCTCACGCAGCCGTCGGTGCTTTTGGTGAAGCGGCGTACTTCCCTTGCCCTTGTTTTATCAGTTTCACCCACCCAAACCCTTCTATTTCTGTACTATGCCCAACTCCCTGTGTCGATTTCATAACGTTTGGTTCCTGGTTTGGGATTGTCACAAACTAGCTATGGTTTCAGCTTTCGAACCCGTGCTCTTGATAGCTTCAACGTATGGTGAGGGTTTCCGTCCTTTCGATCTTCTTCATTTTCTAAGTGTGTGCTGCTACACGTCTTTTCGAAGAGAGGTTGTAAATAGGATCGTAGTTTCGTATGGTGATACGAGTTGGCTGAGAAATACAAATTGTCCCATGTTATTTGTGATAATTAGTCAACCCACGACTTGTATGGGCACAAATGCATGGTGGCTTACTCTCCGTCATGGTCGGGGCTCGTGGTGGGAAGTAGGTATTGATTCCTTCAGTGAAGCCTTCTGGTGAATGGCATATAACAATAATATGTAATCACTCAGCAAGACTGGTCATCAACACGGGGCCATAAATCAATCGAATCGGGTGACTCCATCACTGGTCTGGGAGTGAGTTTAATATTTAATATTGGCGCATGCTACAATGACAGGCCTTTTGATAATAAAACAGGATCCTTGGGCGCTGGGGTGGACCATTTTGGACGCGAGAATCCTGATCTCTTGTCGACAGGGTACTGAGCATGTCGACATAAACAGTGTGACCAAGTTGCATGTCATACCCTCCTCGAGGGCCGTACCAAGTCTGGCACCCATAGTGATGATAGGACAAGCCTGCTTGAAGGTCGGACCTGAATGTAACACCGCCCGCGACCACTTCATATTTGTACTAGCTCTTCAGCATCCGCCTCAGGCGTGTCCTTAGTTGGCCAAAACTTGACACTGTGTAGTGGGTCCTCCGTCTTCTCACGCGACTGAATGATTTTTACCAGCATCGGCCTTATCTCATCCTTCTCGCCCTCCTTGATCCATCGTCGATAACGCACCCCGAAAACCCTCAGTTTCGGTACAAGAGGGGCAACCAAGAGGCCACTGGGTCCTGCATTTGGCTGTTCTGGTTCCGAGGGAGAAACCGATGATGACGACGTTCCTTTCAACCTCCTCGCAACCAAGTTATTGAAGAACTTCTTGCCAAGTCCATCCGGGCGTACGAGCCCCAAGACCAATTCCTCCAGGTCAGGGTGCAGCTGAAGTGCATTGATCAGGTATTGATCAAAGCATTGGGTATCAAGGTGCAATATACGCGGTCGTAGCCACCTCGTGTTCACCGATTCCCCCCAAACAGAGGCAAGCTGTGCGCTACCCCTCGGTCTATTCCACGCCTCATTCCGTACGACCATCTTATCGAGTTGCGGAACACGGAACTCCGACATTGGCTCGATCAAGTGGTCGTCGTATGTAAACTGCGTGCATACAGGAAGATCGACGCCTCCTCGTAGACAGAGGGTCTCTGGATGATGTGGCCAGATGATCGTGCACTCTTCCAGGGATGGGAAGGTACGCCCAGACATCCACTGTACAGAGACAATTTTGATGCTCATCCGCCTCAGGGTGCGGACAATCGGGAGGTCAACGTCGTGGTGGTATACGGGAAGGTGAAGTCGGTATGCTTCGAGGACCTCTAGATTTTCGAAGTAGGGAAGGATGTCTGCTGGGTCCCCCATTTCCCGAACATCGACTTTGAAGTGTCTAAGACGGCTGAAGAGGAAGTGATAGTTCGATGAGGCGAAGTGCCATAGGGCATTGGGGGTGGCAATCTCGATATACGTGAGTCGTTCTGTCGAAGTGGTTGCAACAGTGTCTAGGAGTTGGTTGAACGACGCGCTCGGCTGGCAAATGCCTGTAACCTTGAAGGCTTCAAGTCGTTCCAATGGTCCGGAAAAGGTCACAGGTAATTCACCTTCCCCTGCTGATGCTGCTGAAACGTCTGGTTCGTGGGGGAACGCCGCTACATCCAACGTTCTCCACCGTGACATCGTAGTCATGGCCGAAGCCAACCCTTTGTAGTCCCCCCTTGCCTTGGTAGAATGCATGAACGAGGGACGACTCAAGTCCAAGTTGACCACTACATCCAGAGGGACCTGCTTGGTTCTTTCCACGACAAATTCTATTTGCTCCTGTGATGTCCACGGTCGTACTGTGAACCGTGACCAAACGCGCGCCATACTGAGTACAGTAGCACGCCAAGACCGACATACGCGCATGATCGCGAAAGGATTCTGTTCGTACCACTCGATGACGATCCCAAATATTTCTGCCAGCAACTCGGTTGGGAGGTGAAGTATAGGAGTGGGGAGCGATGTAGAGGTGCTATTCTCCTGTTCGAGATCTCCGATTTGTTTCTGGAGGTCGGTGATTTGTTGTTGGGTGTATTCTTGGGCCCTGGACATGCGAGTCGTGTAGTCGGTCCATCGAGATGCCATTTCATGTTGAATAGCACATATCTTGGCGTGTAATTCGTCCATAATAGGGCGCAGAACCTCTAATTCTTTTTCCTGCATATTACGAAGACCTTCGTTGTATTCTGCTATTTTATCCTTGAGGGAGGCGATTTGTGCCTCCCGGTTTTCCATCTCTCGCCTAGTTCGACAAGATTCTACGTCGATAGAAAGGTAGACGTCATCCGGTGGAGAATGTAGAGGCTGCTCACATTTGGGTCAGATTTTTAGACAAGATGAAAAGGGGTGGAACGCACCAATTGTGAATCGCCCCTGTTCATGTCCGTCAACGGTGAAAAGGTTGAGGCAGGAGGCGATGGATTAGATTGAGAAAACTCAGGATGTTCCTGCAAGGGCCATTTTTAGTTCACCAATTCAATCCAAAAAAAGACAGTGAAACTCTGAATTCTCTTTGAGCGGGTCAACGATCAAGTCCTCCAAATGACACGTTTCCAAAGAAAAGAGATTCACAGAGCCTAAAGGAATGTTGATTCCGTACCTTGGTGTCGGTGGCTGCTGCAATGACCGGGGGACTGGCAGGAGCTGATCCGACGATTTGCGCTACCTTTTCGGCGCTATCCACAAGAACAAGTTCTCCCTGTATATTCACAAACCGGGCAGCGGTCAGCATTGACAACGCCATGTAATCGGGTAAACCCATACCGGCGCTGCAGCGTGGTTTGCGTGTATTGACTGGGAGGCATCAAATGATGCATGTGGAGGTATATCAAATGAGTCATCTTGCATTCCTAGGGCAGTTGAGGACGAAGCCGCATTAACAACAGGAGCAGAATGTGGCAAGAGCGACAAGGGCAGCGCATCCACGGTCGTGGGCTTGTCGCAAGGATCCATAGGACGGACCGTAGAAGGTCCACTGTCGATTTATACTGGCGGAATGGCCCAACTGGTTGACCGGCTCGCCCTTCGGAGAAGAGACGGGGTTGAAGCGACCCTTCGTGTGGACGTCTTCCTTCGCCAGATTCCCGAGAATGTATGTCCGTCATTCTGTCAGGAAGTGACTGTCTCTGACATCTCGCTTGCGAACACCTCTCTTGCGAGGCTTCTCAAACCTGGCAGAGGTGATCGTGCATATTCAAGTTTGGTAGCCTGGGGGTAGCACGTAGGAGATAATCCCAACTATATAGGGTGATCCAGGTTCGACCCGGCTTGGTCCCTTTGATTTCTCATGAATATGGCCGACGCGGTTATCCACCTTATCCCCCGACTTCCATCTTACATCTGCAAGAGCTCCAAGCAGGGAACCTAACCGAACACGCACACCCTCTCATCGTACGACTTTCGTACTTGCTGCGCTATCCTTCCTGCCCGTCAATGTATCCCTGCAGCTTTCCCAGCCAGGTGGCATTGGGGCATTGAGGCTCTTGGGTCGTGTTTCATTCATATTCTGCATTTGAACGGACCTATTTAACAGGTAATACATATGTGGAACGCCACAAGAATGTTAATAGCCTCTGAAGGAGGATCGAAATTACTCCCGAATGAGTTGGGTACTTAGAGTCTGGAGGACCCCTATGGCCTGGAAAGGCTGACCCCTCTTGCATCTCACGCGTACAAGGGGACTGCCAGGCTCCTGACGCAATGAGGTTAGGCTGGATTAAGCCTCCTCATTTCCATCACCGTTTTCATCATTCTAGATCACCTGTTTCGCCTCAGTTCAATATGAACTATATCAACGGACCTCCTATGACCCTCTGCGATTTTCGTCGTGGTGGAAGGTTAAGGTCTTGCCCTCATGATATCCAGCAGCCCTCAGCCTCCAGGGAGTGCATCTTTTGGTGAAACCCCATGACATTGTGGCTTTATCGCTAGATGATCCGTCCAGCGGCCACCAGGCTTCCACTCTCCAAGGTTCCCTCGGTGGTCGGTCCGGCTCGTTTCCTCCTCTCAATAGGCATTAAAGCGACCCTCTGTTGGTTTATCCTCATGCTGGATTTCCATGGTATCTGACCCTCGTTCTCTGCTGAAAGGTCGTTAATGATGTGTGGGGATGAAACATCCTACATGATTGCTTAGCGCACGTGCAATTGGAACCGGCCTAAGGACCCGGTTTGAATTAACTAGAGCACCCCTGACTAGAAGGTACACCTCTAAATTAATGTCAAACTCTCCATGCTCTCTTCGCGGGAGAGTCAGGGTGCGAGTAGTGGTGTATACCGGAGTGAAAAGAGTGCCCGTACACATCCATCTTTCTTCCTAATTTGTCCCCCCGAATCTTACGAATATCCGAGCGGTACATACCTTTTGGGCCCACGGCCGAGCAGCCGAGGAAGGCGATGGGGCAGTCAGGGAGCCAGAAGGCCCACGCAAACTAGCCGGTCAGCGTGTTGATCCTATCGCGGGTGCTCGCTACGCGATTATTGCGCCACATGCGCCCCTCGGCTGGCGTTTTGCATGAAGGAACCAAAGAGCTGGAGTAAGCAACTCCTGTTCTCCCCTGCTCCTGACGCTGCAGCTGGCTAGCGCCACTGGAGCTTGGGAGACTGACGGTGCGCTGGAAAATCCGCCCTGGCACTGGCTGCCTCACCTGCGAAACCAAGGAACATAGGCACTTCTCCATGTCAATCGCCGTTTCTCCGTACGCCCTGGACAGTCATCCCCCTCGGTGTTCCTCCAGTGCTCACTTCCTTCCACCAACTCGGACTAGTGCCTCCATTGGACAATGGGAAGGGAACCTGGCCCAACCACGCAGCTTATAGAATCCGCTGTTAGCCTTAGCGAGTTCTGCGATCAACCGTCTTTCTCTCACCTGAGGGCGTGATTTAACCTTGAAAATCTTCCATTCTGATCACTTGTGAGTGGTGCTGAAATTTCCAAGTAGTTGATAATGACCTCACCACCCCACCACCACGCATTTGAGATTCCTGCTCACCTGAGGTGGACCACCGGGATTCACTTTATCAACCAAGCAGCGCTAATGCAGGGCACTGTCAGTGGCGATAGGTGGGACACCCCAATTTTACTGGTGAAGGGGCAGCTTTGGGGAAGTGGGCACCTCACCCCACAGGCCTGGCTTCAAATTGACAGCCCTCCTTGGGGAATCAATGCTGAATTCGGTGGTATAGCCAAGCGTCCCACATTACTAGTTCAGCCCTGTTGGATCGAAGTGCCAGACTCGTTTTGCTTATGCCCGATTATATTATAATTAATGACTTTGTTGTCATTTATAGGCCGATGTACCCCCCCTGGGTGGCAATTCTATAGCGGACATTATGCAAGAGGACACAGCTCCAGACTGGGAATCTGCTCCTCTTGTGTTGACTACTTTGGTTGATTCGCTCTCTGCACCACATGTTTACCTCTGAATACGGTATGGCGAAAACCTCTTGATCTGTGTAATTCAGGTAATCAAGTTCCTCTGTTCAGGGCGTATAGTAATTCGGTGTAGTTAAACTACGCAGGTTCTTGATAGATAGGCAAGACACAGCAGAATGCACAAGGATTTGGCTCAGGAATATCTGGTCTTGAATAAATGGTGGGAGTGTGCGACAGGTTGGTACCTCCCCTCTTGAGTGTAGAAGGGTCAAAGTGTTGAGCCTGATCACCCTCGCCTGAGCTGGCCCAACCATCTGGTTGACTATCTAGATACCTACCATGCTTTATTTGTGGTTGTGTCGAGTATTCTACATCAAAATATGTAACTGTGCTGTACGTATCTCTACCATATCTATAAAACCAAGGAGATTGTCCCCGTACCTTAGTGAAGGGATGCAACAACGTGCTCGGCACATGAACGATGTGGCAGACAGGTGGAGTGGCTAATTTTCACTTGGTAGGCTTGCCATATTATTATCTTGGACCTTGAGTACTAGTACTCACACGAGCACTTGTGAGTATCAAGAGTAGTACTCCTTTATTCTCATGAGGTTCACTTTGGGCCTAGCCCGCTTTTGACCCCCCAGGCAAGGTATATTTGATCCGAGTCTGCAGCTAATGAACCACTGTAGAACTTGCAGTAGAGTGACGCCACACCCATACACCGCGCCGGGGTGAACTCCCTCGATTCAAGAGACTCGCCCTCTGGCCGAATGTACGCCAGAAAGGCCGCTTATCCAGACACGTTGTGGAGGCGACCAGAGGGACGAGTGCAACATGGTGGTCCTGACCATGTCCCCCTTTGCATTGACTAGGAGAGGTGGCTTCGTTGACGCCTTGTAGTGCCGGCACAGATGGAAAACCCGCCAAAGATGGTTCAAGCTTGATCAATTTTTAAAGTTTGGAACTCGCTGCGACCGCCAGTCAGTACTATCATACCAATATCACATAGGCTGAATGCCTCGCGAATAGTACGTATCAGTGGTAGGACTGCCGACTGAGCAGGAAACCTAAAGGCATTGCTGCATGGTATTGCCAAGTTTCTCAGTTTCAATAAGGTGTACCCAGATCCCTAAAGCCGAACGATCGTCTCAGCTATCAAATAGTATTTTTCCACTTTAATGCTTCACTCCCGCATCCGCGAGTATTGAGAGAACCACTCGTTCAATTTCTACCGCCCTGAAAGCGGTCATACAATTTTTTCCCTCTTCAACGTAGTTCGCGTTCTCTATCTAAACATTCCTTTTGGGTAGACTCGCTTACCGCTTACATACAAGCAAACAGGTGTTTATTACCGATACAAGCGAGGCCACATGTAAATAACCGCTACACCCCGCTGTGCAAGCGGACTTTATACGTCATCGGCCCGGCATGCCCGGCCCCGGCCGGGTGAGACTACGGGCCAGCCGATGGAGCCGGTTGCCGGCTTGGCCAAGCAATGACGCAAAGACTACCAAAAGTTGTAGGTATGAACCGATTGCCTAGGCTAGGAGATAATGTGGGGAGACGTTGAGTGGGAGTGACACCAACAAGCGCAAAAATGTTCCTTTGAATAAACACCGCAGTCGGGCGATTAGTTCCCACTGGGTGGAGTGGCCGTCGTGCACGGAGGTGCCTTTGCAGAAGGCAACACCCACGGGCTGTCCTGCAGGAGACGACTGATGCTAGACAGAATCCGCATGGCTCGCCTCCTTGGGTTGGAAATTCTGATTGATGGGCGGCCGGTTGCACCCTCAGACGCGTTTTGTTCTTGAACCAGACGCGCTCATAGTGTATGCACACTTATACTCAGTGAGGCACCCACGTTTGCGGAGCAGAGTGGTTTGATTTCGGAGGAAACCCGATCAAAAAGCAATTCACAACCATCTTTCCAACCACTCCCGAGACAACGGAGGCTAGTCACCATTTTATTCAGGAGCATTTATATGCACGTTCTCTGGAAACTATTTAGCATGGGCGTTCTCCCGCGTGCGGTGGAACAGCCCTAACCGACTGTATGAACCATTCTCCTGGGTTTCCGGAGAAGTCCCGGCGAAGGTCCCATGAAATTTCTTACCCGATGCCTTATAAAGAAGGTACGTACCCTCCGCGTAAGTCCGTGCTCCCTCATCTGCCTCTCAACGACACTTTTCTTAGGTTAACGTGTTGGGATTCAGCCACGCCAAAATTCGGAGCACCTTGGGATACACAGCACCTCTGCTCAGATATATCTCCTGGGTAGTATGGCGACCTGCGGGGCGGACTGAGCCGCGAAAATGGTGTTATCTGTAATTATCGTCAAGGGCTCCCATCCTTTTATGTTGTCAACAAACAAGGCGCTGATGGCGGCTGTGTACGGCCCTCAGAGGTATGGAGACGATATCCTGCTGAGTCATCTGCAATATCTCGTCAAAACCGTTCAAAATGGACGCACCCTTGGTCCTGCCTACCCACCAAAGTCTTTGGAATACCCTGGAATCCGAAGTAACACGGTTCAATGTTCGTTTACTTCCATGGGGGACGAAGTGTGTCCTGTGGCGGTTCGAACGGCGACAATGAATCAATCCTTCGGTAATCAACAGTAGCTTTCTTGTGATTCAAGGCTCCTGCCCGTTGTGGTACCAGTATATGGCGTCCGGAGTTGGACGACGAGCCATGGAACGTAGGAGGGAATCGCTCACTTGGAAGAAGACGCCTTCCTCAGACAAAAGGTACGCATGAGGACAATCTGTATGATGGGACATTAGAACATTAACATATCCATTTGGGTAGTGGAAACCGTCGACCTGGATTGGTGCAAGTGATTAAAGCGGCAAGGCGCGATTGAGGCGTAGTTCTACTCGCCATGGAGTATCCTCGGGAGGTCACCTATTGACTTGAAGCCAGTAGTCGGCTCTCGCCATTGCGTGCGATGCGTGAACAGGCACAGATAGCAAGGGTGCATACCGCGAAAACAACCAACTCGAAGCAGGCGTGACAGGGTGCGAGTGATAGAACACGTTGTGCTCCCGATTCCCTACCAAACCCGGCCATCAAATCCTCGGCCGGACCAACTTCCACCCTTCCACTACCCATTACAACGTAGGAGAGTGCTAGCCGGTTTCGAGGTCGTCTCTCCCACTTTTCTGTTCTGCGTAGCGTCGCAGGAAGGTGTGGGCTGCTTTCACGGCCCTTGACCTCCGCGTCTCTTTCCGACGTCCATTGTCAGCCCGTCACATATTTGGAATCCCTGGACATTCCACCAGGCTCTATTCTACTTGCAAGGTGAGTTAGGACCCCGTGGAGAGCTGGAGAACGCCTTGGAGAGCCCTCTTTGGCCTCCGAGTGTGTTTATTTTTTCACGAGGCCGTAAAATTAATATATAAGTATGCAGGTTATCTACTGGAGACGACATATACTACCCTCCAGACCATTTATAGTTGCCTATAAGCCAAAGCCCGAAACCCTGAAAAGACTCAGGAAAATCAGCCTAATCAGCACCCTGGTACGCACTTTCGGTTCTGAGTTGACCTCAAGATCTCTTACATGCCTATGTATCGATGCTGGTCCACATTTTCATGTCCTGACTCTCGCGCTGGTCGTCGTCCGCAGTTGCTAGGGTCTTTGGTCGCCGAAAAGCACTTCATTTGGTACACCAAAGTCGGGTACTACAGGTTCAAAGTCCTCAAGTGCTCCCCAGCGCGCCGAAACTCTAGCCTGCTTGTCCAGCACCAAAGAGCCAGCCATGCCCCTCTCGAAGAAGGATAAGCGGTCCTCTAAGCCACTATTGCCGGCGGTTTACGGGCAGGATTCGTTTGAGTATGCTGCGGCCTTGGCCAAGGGAAAAGGCCCAGTGGGGGTGCATAGTTAGTGTTCACACTCGAACGCCCGCTATAAAAGGGCTAACAGTGCCACTCTCCGAATTTGACCAACGCATAACAGCCACATCTGTACCAGAGCAGCGGCCCTCGAACGCAAATCAGCCTTGCCACGACTGCCCAAGGATGGTTCCGACGTCATTTGCAAACCCTTTAACCTTCAAGTTTGAGTTGGCCCCGTCGTTCGAATACGCCCGTCAGGCAGCTATCCAACCCATCAGCCACTGTTCCTGTGGCGCAGGCTCAACTTCAATGGGACCCGTGGAGCAAGTAGAAGGTCCAACCCTGGACGAACTCCGCACGCTCTCGCGGTGGCCACGCCTCCACGACCAGACGCTCCCACCTCCCACTGTGGGTGCCATCGAATCCGATCCTTCGGGGATCGCTGATCGGTATGGAGTGAAAGGAATGCCAGTTCTTACTACTTTCGTCAATGCTGAGAACCTCAGCTGCCGCGTTTGCTCCTTCAAGGCGAAGACGGTCCAACTTGTCGTCTTCCATCTGCAACAGGCGCACCATTTCCAAACGTGACGGAACAAGGACGGGGGGAAGTCCGTCATTTGACTCCTGCGTTGCGCCCACTTCTTTCCTTTCGGGGCATTAGTACTCCCACGCTTGGGTGGCGTCCAAAGTTGACCCACGGTTTTTATACTCAACTGGATCTTTGAGTTGTGTTACCATGACTTTTGGTTTCGTCTCCTCTCTCTGAACGTTGGCAATTACCTCGTTGAGAGTAGCCACGGATTCCCACCTACACTCTCAAGTAGCTTATCCACCTACTCTCAACATTGTTCATGTTTTGTTCTCTCAGCCTTGCCCAATGATGCTTAGGTACCACTCCCGAGCTGCCGTCCTGCTTTCAAGCATTTACTTCGCCTATAATCGTTATCCTATACCTACCTCGACTCTCTAGTCTTCTTTGTCACTAGTATTGTGTTTGCGGGTATCGCCCAGGCAGGACTAATAGTTACCTTTGGACTCCCAAGAAATGTACATTGTAGTTTTGAATTCGTCTCGTTTCCTTTGTATTCACCGTCACCGTGCAGTGTGCGATCCTCCCATTTTCACGGGTCACAACCTGTTTTGCTCCACACTGGTGTCTACTCAACATTCTGTAATGTAGATAATCAGACTGACCTTGCCCAGCTACCCCAATATGATGGGGCGAGTGCTCGCATTAGTGCTGCTGGCTGTGTTTGAAGAGAAAAGAAAGGCCAGACCGGGGATCGAACCCGGGCCTCCCTAATTCTAGAAGGGTACGTTGCCGCTACGCTACCCAGCCAGTAAGTGGAAGGAATTATCAACTCCAGCAGGCTTGACATTGCACCTTCAGCCCCTGAGCGGAGTTTTAAACTTCGCTCATCCCAATAAGGGATTATCTCATTTGAACGATGATTGATAAGAACCCAAAGCAGCTGTACAGTGTTCATTCATAGTTCTCAATACTCCCAGTGGTCATAAGAAGCTGACATCCACTTTGCTATGAAGTGAGGCTATCGACTGCGCACCGCTGGTCTACGTGCATGCATAATATACAGAGACGAAATATAAAACTCATGAGTGAGCGATCCGGCCGAGACCACCTTGAAGGAGTGATTGAAACCTACTATATACACATGGAGGACATATAGGCCCATTAGACTCCTGGTGTGAGCACGGATTGTATGTATATGGAGTGCCATGAGAGAGTTAGTATTCAGAAACGACGGAAGTATCGGCGGGAAGGTACGTGGTAAAGGGTTAATAAAACAAACCCTATCCCCTCCGTGACAGCCCGCTTCGAAATTCCAACCGCAAGGAGCCGAGGATATTGTATAGTGAGGCCGAGCTGTGAGAAGGTTTTCTGGTGTTGGTTGTTGGCCTGGTCCCGACCCCCCGCGTGGATACTCTGTAATGTTGGAAATTTAGCCTCGATCTCGATTGGTACAAAGTGTCTTCCGTTCTTCGTGTTAGAGGCCCATCAAACACGAGTTGAAGAACAAAACGGAGGTGTCCGCATGGCCGTCATAGTATTGAGGAAGCCGTCCATACACCTTGTCCTCCGACCACGTCACTGTCGACATTGAGGTTGCCTCTCTATACTTGTACGCCACGGGTCTGGCTTACAGAACAACTACAAAGAACCACAATGTTTCGCGAGCCGAGCTGGAAGGGTTCGAAACCCCTTCTCGAAGCATTTGGGCTTCCAGAAGATTCCCTGGAATATGTCAATTGAGAGTATTGAACCGGGTCGAGTACATACTAACCTTTGTCCTGCTGGTTAACAGGGAACCCGCCTCTGCTTGCGTGGATTCACAAGGCCTTCACCAGGCCTTCTGGACAGAGCATCCAAACGGCGGCCGTCTGCTCCTCCGTTGGTCCCTGAAACATGAGATCGGGAAGGTCCGAGGTTTGCGGTCCTCGCCAGGCAAGGAAGTTGGTACCTTCAATCACGATCCAGTCATTTCTTCTACGCGTGCACGAAAGTAAACAACCGCTATGTACGACCATCGCTCCAGCTGCGCCGCTGAGTCGCATAGTTCCTTGGTGCGTTCGTTAGATTGGCACTTGATACGCCACCAATTCATTCGTATTTTTGGATTGAAACAATGGCTCACCTGTCCATAGTCTGATTCCACCGTCATCGCGGATCCCGGATGAAGACGCATGCTCAAATCTTTGGAGATTTCGGAAGCACGGAAAGGGAACTGGTAGGTCCAAGACCTACAAAGCCACAACAACAACAAGTTTCGTTCCAACGATGGTCTTTAATCTAGCCCGATTTAGTATTTCGAGGCATCGCGTCACCCGTTCACGTCTGGTTGTGGTGTCAGCACGAGGTTTTAGATATGCCGTTCCCGGACATGGAACGAGTGCACAGTGGTGGCCAACGTAATCGCCGGACGCAAGTCAGATGTGGTCGGGTCTAACAAGCGTTTTAATAAATCAACTAGTAGCGAGGGCATACAGCAGTAAACTAAATGGGAAAACACAAACTCTGACACGAGGACACAGTTGGTCCACATACAGAGGAGGTATGAGCTGAATATACACAGGTCCAGTATAGTACTCACTCCTCAAACACAGTTGTAGATGTTCGTGCGCAATGGCCGCAGAATAGGATAAAGGGATTGACACTGGCAGAGCCTTATTACGCTTAACTGGCTACTGTCCCGTTCATGCCCCCTGAAGCGTTCGGCTTCACTCCAGGGTCTTCCTTCACCTTTACCCCAACCACCATCTCGTACGGATAGATAGCGTTCATAATACAGCCTTCTCTCTGCTATTGAACTTGTCCCTACCGTTCTCCTGTCCCACTAGGACAGTGAAGGGAACTACCTGGCCTTGTGAGCAAACCATCGGGCTCGACACTATCGGGTCCTTTGTCTCCACAGGTAAGTCGCTCCACTCTACTATTCCTTATTAGCTAATTGGCTACCCACTCTGTTCTGAAGTGGCAGATGCTGCCCTGTTTGCTGAAAGGAGTAAAATATCCACCATTACCTTGTAGATTATCAAAAGTGTGTCACACTTCATGTCTTATCCTAAGCAAACTGCTTCCCCTGGTTGTCTGGCGATGGGCGATGGGCGATGGGCGGTGGGCAGGGGCTACTCCTGGGGTCCTCCGCGCGTTTCGAGCGGCGAACTGTGATTCGAAACGAGTGCGCGAGTTCTCGCCAGCTCATAACAAGATACTCTTCCAGATATTGGGAATACCCATCGCAATAACCTGAGGGTCGTAGAAGGAGATCAAGGCCAAGAACCTGTTCGGAAATGTCCGACATTCATTTTAATTTTTACTGACTCAATGCATCGTCGATGCCAAAAAAAACCGGATCTCTCCAGCAGGGACGACATAAACAACGCGTTGAGACAATATCTGGTCGTCAATCCTGTCACGCCGGAGGTTACGACATACGACCAGCAATTGCGTGGTAGTAACCACGCGGTATTATATCTCAACAAGGAGCCAAGGCCGAAATGTATTAGGCAGGGTCAATGAGTACACGATTCCAAAGGGGGATATGAACGGGTCTGGTCTGCCAATGACATAGGGGACGATACATTTGGGTTAGTCAGCTAAGTAGTGAGGCGAGGTGAATAAAGCAGCACAGAGATTATCGGTTCGATCATTTAGGCAGATCAGAGGAGAAGCGAAGTACCGTCGATTTTTAATATGGAGAGAGAGAGAGAGGAAGATAGTCAAGATAAGTGCGGTCTAACGCACTTGTACATGTGCATAGATCACCTGAAGATGACGAGCCATATTTTTCTTTACGATAGTGTCGCCACTGCAAGTAAATAACATGATCCTTGGTCGAACGACCGTCCACTAAAAATGATAATGATAATGGAGACCGTACGTACCACCATTCGCAGGTTTGCGAGCCATTTCGACCGCTCCTATGGTCTGCACCCAGACTCTCCGCAGAGTTTCCCCGGAAATCACTACAACAAAACACAAAATGGGCGATTAGCAACCAGCTGGCGAACCCCAAAGGGTGTGGATATGGGTGTGGTGTGTGGGCACGCAAAGGGTCGATGACCGCGCTTCGACCGTTGATGGCCAACCAACCGATGCAATCGGTCACTCTTAAACGCACGCGCACGACAATAATACACAGCCTTGTCCTTCCTGTCCTTCCTCGTATCCACAAAGCAACGGTATACAGGCTCGCCTGGACGAGCGAGTAAGAGCGCACATGTTGGGACGCCCAAATCGCCCACGGATGGCTCTAGGACGTTCATCTGGAACCAGGAGGAG
>Ga0307515_10007003_pt1 | contig 22393 bp, 24 predicted proteins | sample 17_EM_MG_FD_194513 | JGI IMG/M metagenome (GOLD analysis project Ga0307515, IMG submission 194513) | Populus trichocarpa ectomycorrhiza microbial communities from riparian zone in the Pacific Northwest, United States - 17_EM | ecosystem: Host-associated > Plants > Roots > Unclassified | place...
TTTACCTCCATATTGTAGAATCTAGAGTGAGAGCGCGAGCCTTGCGGCTGACTGAAGCGAACCGTTCGATGGTTCCGTGGTCCAGGTACCTGAGGATGTAAACAAGCAATTCGTCCGGGATCCTAGTGATCTGTATCGGTTCCGTTTCTTCCTCACGTTCGAATGTGAGGGACTGGGGGAAGTCCCGGACGATCTTGGATATAACGCTCTTTGGGATGGCGCTCGGATCGTGCGTATCCTCTGGGATGTGTAAGCCAAAGAGAAGGTCGACTACGTTCGCCTACCGTAGAATATCGTCAGGACCGAAAACGATAAAACTCGTATTGAGCCGGAGGACGTACGAAGCTGTCCTGGGCTTGAGGTAGTTCCTCGGCCGAGTAATGCTGAGCACCCCGCAGCCCACCCACCGGCGGGAAGGCGTCTGCGGAGGACTCGTGCGTTGCGTCAGCGCGGTGGTGAAGTTCCACTTCATGTTTCCAGTCATCTCTGAATTTTTTGAGCTCGTCTGGCTCTTGAGTGCCGTACTGGAGTGGGATGGGGGCAGAGGAAGATGAGGGCTGAGGATAAGTCATGCTTGACCCGTCCCGTAACTCTCACAGCCCGTCGATCAAATCTGCCAGGGCCCCTCACCGGATTCCACAACGACGACCACCCTTCTTCCACGTCAATTCCTCCTCCCCACCATTCTCTACCGCAGGCGACGACAATAGTCTCAGACAGGATGGAGGGAAACAAAGACGAAGCTTTACGGTGTCTCTCGATTGCGCAAAAACACAGAAACTCCGGAAACTACACTTCAGCCAGGAAGTTCATCCAAAAGTCGTTGGCTCTGTTCGCCACTCCCGAGGCGGAGAAGTTGGCGCAAATCATAGAGTCTGAAGCTTCCGCATCTACGTCTACTTCGACGTCCGAGAGTCCGGAGGAAGCTACAAAGGCGACTGGGGCGGAAAAGCATCCTTCTGCGGGTGGCACGCACCATCGGCATCCGAACGGGAACGCTTCGACGAGTGGCTCAGCTGGGGGCTCGTCATCGGCAAGTGAGAAGAAGAGGGATTATACCCCCGACCAATTGGCGGTGGTCAAGCGAGTTAGGGCGTACAAGGTCACAGAGTATTATGAGATCTTGGCGTTGAAGAAGGATTGTGAGGAGGCGGAGGTCAAGAAGGCTTATCGGAAGGTTCGTATTTTCATATTTTCGACCGTGCTGGAGCATCTCATGTTAATTGGGTCGTCTGGGATAGCTCGCGTTGGCCTTGCACCCTGATAAGAATGGTGCTCCAGGTGCTGACGAGGCATTCAAGAGTACATTTTCCTTCTAATTCCCTTTCGATTTGGTGGACTGACACGCACGGCTTCGTACAGTGGTGTCCAAGGCGTTCCAGGTGCTGTCGGACTCAAATATGAGAGCGGCATACGACCGACATGGGGCAGACCCCGAATCGCGGTTCGGCGGAATGTCGTCATCCTCCTCCAGCGGTCCTGGCTTCCACACGCACCCGTTCGGGGGAAATGGTTTCGAGACGGAGATCAGCCCGGAGGAGTTGTTCAACATGTTCTTTGGGGGGAATATGGGTGGCGGGGGAGGGTTTGGTGCACCAAGTGAGTTATTATTTGTACGCAATTTGACCTGGTGGATGGTAATGTTTGTCTAGTGTTCACTGCTACATTTGGTGGTCCTGGTATGACATTTACGACCAATGCACCCCGGAGACGCCAAGGACAACAACAGCAGCAACAACGACAGGCCGCCGGTGGCACTCGGGGACTCCTGATGCAGCTGGCTCCCATGTTAATATTGTTCCTGTTCTCGATTCTTTCCGCAATGCCCAATATCTTCACCACACCACCGTTACCCGATCCACAATACGCATTCACACCGTCAGCGCGGTACAACGCCGAACGGACGACAAGGCCTCTTGGGGTCAAATACCACGTTAACACCCAGGAGTTCATGGCTCACCCTATTGCGGCGGAGATTGCTCGAGATAACACGAAGAGAGGACCGCAACTTTCAAAATTCGAGGAGAACGTCGAGAAGGCTTTCACCCGGGACCTCATCACGCAGTGTCATATTGCGATTGACCGGAAACATCGGCGGAAAGAGGAGCTGATTGGAATGTTTGGGATTGGGACTGACTGGGAGAAGGTCAGGGCGATTGACAAGGAGCCATTAGAGGCTTGCGACCGGCTCAAGAAATTTGGCCTATCATAATTCATTGTTTATTGACGTGTTCTTCCTCATGTTCCCTCCTTGTTTTAATGTTTGTTTATCGCATGGGCAGGCAGCGCGTGTATACCAACTAAGGGACTGATTCTAAACCGAAAAGAGTGTGGAATCACGACTGTTCAGCCTTCTTGGCTTGTTCTACCCTGTAGTAGAATTCTTCGTGTTTCTGGACTGGAAACGGATCGGGGTCAGCATATTCGTCGAGGAAAAAATCACAGCAAGTGTTTGGGCTTACAGCTCTTGAGGTGGATGCCATACCTAGAGCGTGTTCGGTTAGCATACTTGGACTCGGTGAAAGACGGGTGTCAAAAACACGAACCAATAAGCGTATCCGGCACCGACGCCAAGACCGAGAGCGGTGGTGAGGTCGACCCAGAAACGCTTCCTGAGTTTTCCGGTGATGGGGGCGATGGCCATTGTGTTGAGCGGAGGAGGGTGGTGGTGGTTTGCTTGAAATTGTGTATGTCGAGGCCAGAGCGGGTGTCAGCCACAGGGGGCAAACAAACACAAACAAGACCTGCCTAATCGGACGTCCCCACTCGAGACTGACTGACTTGGTTAGAATTCGCACTCACCTCATCCTTCGCTATCTTCCTTGTACCCCCGCTTTCTCTTTCTGAATATCTCACTCTGCGATAACTCATGGATCCTGACTCTTCCGGCGGCTGGAGATTTGCTCAATGTTTCGGAGACAAGGGAGAGGTCGAGGACATTACAGAAGGTCGGCCCGTTCCCTTAAAACCCACCCTTCTGAATCCCTCATTGCTTAGGTGCTGGGTGCAGCCGATGTCATCTCGACTGTTGAGTTCGACTCCACCGGTAACTACCTTGCGACCGGAGACAAGGGTGGGCGAGTCGTTCTGTTTGAGCGCAACGAACAGGTCTGCCCTCCCTCCCTCCCTCCTCTGTCTCACTACCTCCTCGTCAGCGGATTGGATCTCATCGCTGAATCGATTCGCTTTTCTTCCCCTCCCCTCGTAGAAGAAGAACTGTGAATACAAGTTTTACACAGAATTCCAATCACATGAGCCCGAGTTCGATTATCTCAAGTCGCTCGAGATCGAGGAGAAGATTAACAAGATCAAGTGGTGCAAGCGGCAGAACGCCGCTCACTTTTTGCTGTCCACCAACGGTGCGTCCTCAGTTGGCCTGTTTAGTCACCTATCCTCCCCGTTTCGGAAGAGATCGACCGAGGTGCTCATCTTGGACCGTCTACCCCAGACAAGACCATCAAACTATGGAAGGTTTTCGAAAAATCACTCCGCGTTGTATCGGAGTCTAACCATTGGGACGGCCAAAGAAGCCTACCGACACCGTTATCTCCCTTACATCTTCGGTTGCCAAAGATGATGCAACAAGACAACATCATCGCCGCCGTTCCCCGCAAGGTTTACGCCAACGCTCACGCATACCACATCCATTCGATCTCTGTCAACTCTGATCAAGAAACCTACATTTCTGCCGACGATCTTCGGGTAAATCTCTGGAACCTTAACATTAGCGACCAGAGCTTTAGTGAGTGGGGCCGCCCTCCTACCCTATGATCGCCTCTTATCGCGCGCCCCCTAGATATCGTCGACATCAAACCTGTGAATATGGAGGAACTGACCGAAGTCATCACTTCCTCCGAGTTCCACCCTATCCATTGCAATCTCTTCATGTACTCGAGCTCGAAGAGTAACATCAAGCTCGCCGATATGCGTGACGCAGCGCTGTGTGATCGACATGCGAAGAGTGGGTGCCTTTATTCATCAAATATCCTAAACAATTGTACCGAGAATTGATCTCGAGCGTTTAACCCCGACCTAGGTTTCGAGGAAGAGGAGGATCCGACCAACCGCTCATTCTTTTCCGAGATCATTTCTTCGATATCTGATGTCAAGTTCAGTCACGATGGGAGGTACATCTTATCGCGGGACTATCTGTCGCTCAAGATCTGGGATATCAACATGGACTCGAGGCCAGTGAAGACGATCCCCATCCATGATCATCTCAGGGGGAAGCTGTGCGATCTATACGAGAACGATTGCATCTTTGACAAGTTCGAATGTACTTGGTCTGGCACGGATTCGTGAGTCAGCTGTCTGGACGATTCTCCTTTGGTCTGACGCGCGTCCTGTCCAGACATGTGCTTACCGGCTCGTACCACAACTACTTCCGAATATTCGACGTAGAGTCGCTGAGCGATGTTGTATTGCAAGCGGACAAGTCGGCATTCAAGGCGAAGAAGATCGGTGGGCCGCTCCCCGGAAACAAGTTGGGAGCGAAGAACGGGGCGAGAGGATTACGGGACGCGATGCAGATGGAGACGTTGGATTTCAACAAGAAAATCCTGCACGCGAGTTGGCACCCGAGGGAGAATACCATTGCTGTATGTTTCACCTCATGTTTTCAGTGCGGCTGGATTGCGGGTACTTATCCTGCTCCTTCAGATCGCTGCAACGAACAACTTGTTCTTATACAGCGCTGCATGATGTCCGTCGTGACCCTGGTCGAGTCGATCGTTCAGTTGTGTCGTCGTCATTTGTTGCTCACGTTCCGTTCGTCGTGTCGTCGTTTGTTTGTTTCTTCCATTCTTCAATACATTCCTCGGTCACTGTTATTTACCTTCCTGGCACTGGGTACACTTTACACCGCCGCTATTGCTCACTGCCCACTCTTCCGCTTGTTCCAGCTCAAAACTTCCTTTTCTCCTTACACCGTATTTAAGCGTCACACACCTCACTTCTGGACCCTCGCCCTCGTCATTTTTTGGTTTCGCAGCCCTCTACTTTACTCACCTCGCCTCCCTCACCCCTCCCCATTCTCACCCGCGCGCGTCCGCATCTCCCAGTGCAGAGTATTTCGGTTGACCAGACAAGAAGTTAGAAAGAGAAGAATTACAATAAGAATTTGCATTTTCTTGGAAGCATCTTCCGAGATCGTGGTAGGCAGGAAATGCTGGAAATACAGAGGTTGTGCAACGCAGTCGACCGGTTGCGCCCGTTGGCTTCTCCCGGTGTGTTGCAATCGTGGGAATTTTGGTGGCCACAGATCAGTGATCGGTACAATTTTCAATGTCGCGTTCTCTACTCTCCATTCCGTCCTCAATGTACATCGTTACCGTACAACAAACGACTCCTACCTCATCGTCACAGTGTTCCTGCTGCTGACGCGTTCTGGTTCAGCTCGTAAACTTATCTACTTCGGGTGTCGCGAATGCGTATCTCGTCGTCCGCTTCCTCTTCTTCATCTTGTCTTCCACGTGTGGATTCATCGGCCTCTTTCTGCCCGGACAGCCCAAAAACGCAAAAAGTTGCACCCCACGCTGTTAACCGGTTCTGGTGAAGGGCCTATAGCGAAACCCATGTCCCCCAAGGGGGATCTTGGGCGTAGGTGATGAGAAGTGATGACCTGTCTGGGAGTTTTTTTTTCTCTTGGAAGTGAGGATTCGTCATGGTTTTATTTCACCTTACATGATTTGTGTATTTTTTTTTGCTGTAGCTCGAGAATGATTACAAGTTGATGCTCTTCTGCTATCCGTCCATTAGCTGCCCCCTGTCCCTTCCCCGTTCCTCGGTCAGATCGCAAGTTCGCCCATTCGCGTTTATCGTATCCGAACGCGCGGGTGCGTGATTCATTTCAGCTGGAGAAACCGAATGACGGTTGTCGCTCCGACTGAATCCGTCACTTCCTGAGCTTTTGTCGGTAGACGACTGACGCGGTTCCAGTTTGGTTTCATTAACTCCACTGCCTCCTTGACTTGCATCTTCATTCGAGTTTGTCGAGCTCAATGAGAAGTTTACTATTTCCAGCGACCAAAAATACGTGTATTGTTCTCGGACGGTGGAAGTCCTTCGTCCCCCATCTCACCCCCACGCGCTCGCATCATTCTCCTCTCTTCCTTTGGGTTTATACGGTCTAATGGGAACTTGGATATGCTAGGCGATTATGCTCGCCGAGCAACGGCATCCACTCTGCACACCGATTCCGTGTTTCGAGCGGTGGTCTTTCAACCACATCTTGAAAAAGTCTTCTTCAGGCGAAGCCCCTCAAACGCGCGATACCCCCGTTTCGATCTCTGGAGAACCACTGATCTCAGGTCGGACGACCACCCACCCTTCCCGCGGTACGTGTTTCCTTCACGGAAAGCCCAGCGTGAGGTATCCAGGCACACAGTAGAGTGACATGGAGCAGAGAATCGAGGAAATTCGCGAGTGCGAGTAAGGATTGTACCCTTATACCCTTAAAGTTCGGTTTTCCTCGCTATTTCTCTTTCCTCCCTCCACTTTTCAATTTTCAGGGGCGGGTCCGGGACCTGAAGATGAGGAAACTCAGGGCTGGTTCACCGTGGCACACCGACTGTGCCCAGTGCATCGAATTCGCTGGTGATAGAATTGCGTGAGGGTGTAGAGACTGTTGGGCGTTGAAGTGAGTATGTATGTACTACTCAATTTCTCTCTCTTTTCTGATCGTTGGGCTGAAACTTTGATCTTGCTCGCGTTCCTATTTCGGTTGGAAAAATTGAGAGTTCGAACCTGAAGCTTGTCAGTGTGTCACGTTTGCATTGAGGTTCACGTTCAGTTTATGGAACGAGACGTCCGTTCTATCGTCATGTTCTGATCCTCTAGCAAGCGATCGACTTGATATCTCCTAGCACCAGGATGCCGACGCGAATCTGAGATGTCAATGCTTTCCTATGTGTTGTAACCAGCAGCGTATATTATTATTATGCAGATACCGGGAGTGGTCAACCTGCGCCGCAGTGTTCGGCTGCGACCTGCCCATTCTGAACCCGCACCGCGATTCTATCATGGGCTATCTTCTGGTGTCTTGTTTCACTGTCTCGAAATCTATACGGACAGCCATGTCTCGCGGACTACGTCACTCTGCTCGTGAGCTCATGAGACGGCCAAAGGCCATCAGGCTTCCGTTCGGGCGCTTGGAAATGAATTTTTGGCATCTAGTGGCGCATCTTGATCTTGGGCGCCGGCGCCCAGCACGACCGGAGCTTGACGATACCCTTCACGGTCTACGCCGTGTTTTTCGTTAGCTTGTGAGTTTTTCCGGGGTACCTGGCTGATCCATCTCCAGAGTCGATCTCATTATTCTGCGGTGCCACAGCGTAGAATCTGCACAACAAATTGCGCACGACGACTCATGGAAGAAATGGACAAGAAGGGAAAAGAGAGAGAAGAGGTCAAAAAGGACAACCCCCCGCTACAAATCGATCCAAAGTGGTACGTTTGGTATCCCACATCGCTGCGACCCCATGTCGCTGAACGAACGCAGCTTCCAAGACGCTCTCAGGACATTCTTCCAACCCATCAAGAACGACGACGCCCGTCTCAATTTCTACACTGTGTACAAGAAGGAGGCAATCGAATATGATACAGACTACGTCAAGAAGTACGACGAGGACCTCAATACCACCTTGATCTTCGTAAGTCGTCCCTATTGTTCGCTCCTGCGAGCCATCTAACCCGTTCTTGTAGGCGGGTCTGTTCTCCGCTGTCAGTTCCGCCTTCGTGATCGACGTCCACTCGGGTCTCCAACCCGATCCGAACGAGCAATCCGCAGCTCTCCTCCGCGCGATCCTTCTCACCCTCAACCAATCTGCCATCCCGAACGAATCCCCCACCGTCCCACCCGCCCAGGAGAGCCCTCCCAGCGAGATCGTCACCGTCACTGGACTGATGTATGCGAGTCTCTTGATCTCACTCCTTGCCGCATTCGTTGCGATGTTGGGAAAGCAATGGCTCAATCGGTACCTGCGGAATGCCGGCGGGTCGACGATTGAACGCTGTGGAGATCGTCAACGGAAGTGTGATGGGCTGAAGAAGTGGCCCTTCCATTTCTTTGTCGAGAGCCTCCCGGTCATGCTCCAGGTTGCGCTCCTCCTCCTCGCCTGCGGACTGTGCAAGCACATGGCGTCCATCAATGCCCCCGTTGCAGGTGTCCTCATCACTCTCACTGTGCTCGGAGTTCTGTTCTACCTTGGGATTGTGGTTGTTGGGACATCTTCATACGAGTGTCCATTCCAGACTCCGATATCCTTTGCTCTTCGCAGTGCATGGAAGACAGCTAAACCCCACATCACCATCATTCTCCATCTCATTCTCTCCACCAATATGTCTTTGCTGTGGTCACCGGTTTTGGCTACTCTGCACCACTCGTGGGAAGCCATCCAATGTCGAATCCTCCATATGTTGCTCTGGTTGCCCTCAATTACCCAGTGGCTCCATTCCCACAGTCTGTCTCTACCGGTCACACAGCCCATTCCTCAGCAGCCTGTGCCATGGTTGGCCTCCCTGCATAGTCTGTGGGATAATATCCAATGCAGAATTCTGTGTGCTGCACTTCATCTCCCACAGATCCAACCTTTGCCAACCCTCATCACTACACCTGTAGCCACTTCCCCATGGTTGACACCCACAGCCCTGGCCACACTCCGCAACATCAATGCTGGTGATGTGCGGTGTGTGTCATGGATCCTCTGGAACATCACTGATCCAGAGGCACTTGATGCTGCCATCCGGCTTGCTGGGACAGTCTGGTGGTTTGAGGATGGGCTTGGTGTGGAGCCTCCATATGATCAGATTGTCTCCACACTCAAGGGATGCTTTGATTCCAATGGGAGGATATATCCTGGGTCAAGGGACAGGGCATACCACTCTGCACAGGCTGTCCTGTGGATCTACATCTGTGCAATGTGTGTATCTAGAGAGTTTGGAGAAAGGTTTCCTCTCCAAACCATTACTCATGATGACACATCCCTTGACTTTGACCTCAAATATCTTCTCAATATCTATGCCAGCCAAGACACCCCCCAGATGATCTACCAGATGTATGTCCATAATTCAAAGGCTACTCCTGTGTGCTTTGAATGGACTTCAAATGCACTTCTACATCTGTCCTGGGCTAAGTATAATGTACCAGACACATTTAATAAATTGTTCCAGTTCTCTTGGTACAGAGGACATGATCCTATCCCATTGAATGCAGTACTTAGTAATCTCTTGGCCTTTTGTCTTTTTATTGGCAGACCTATTGAATGGGGATTATTAAAAATTCAAGACAAAAGGTGTGTTATTTTATTTCTCTATGCTTCTGCTGCTCACACTCTTGTTTGCTAGTGATCGGTTTGATCAGATCATATCTCAATTCTCCCAAGCAATGGCCCAAGCAATCCACAGCTCTCACTCTCTCTGTGCACCACTCCCAGAATTACTGGAACGCTTATGTATTTCAAAGAGCCAAAGCAAGCAGCTGACAGAGATGGCATATGGGTGGTGTTCTATTATATGTGAGAATTACTCCACCCTACAGGGTGCAAAGGATCTTCTCCTTCTCTCTCTTGAAACTGGTTTCCGCAGCATTGGTCCAAAAGATAGTTGGATAGAGGCTGAACTCATTCACACAGAACACCACCAGAAGTTGGCCAACATTGTTTTCAGCAGTGGGGATGGTGAGGCAATTGCAGACCTCCTCTGTGCTTGGACATCTTGGGGTGATTTGCATGAACCACACCCACAACTCAAAGTGTGTGCAGAATACCTGACTGGCCTTCACCATATACACCCCTTCTCCTCAAGGTTGAGATCATATATTATATATGCTATTAGGCTTATTGGGTACCAGCAGTTTGAGAAGGTTGAGGGATTCATTGGATTGTTAAATGACTTGCAAGTCTGTCTCAAGGATCTGGAAAATAGGCTAGAATGGGCAAAACTCCTACTGGATGTCATCCAATCATCTGAAAAAATTCAACACTTATCCCGTTCATGTTGGAAATTACTAGCAGAGCTTGCAGCTTACTGGTCAGATGAACTGGGGGCTGGCACCTACAACCCACATATCATGAAATCCCTGCAGGATGCAAAAGAGTGGGATAAGTTGAAGTGTTGGATTAGTGTTGTGTGGATGGTGTGGCCACCAGAGGGTGGTCAAACAATGGAGAAGGACCTTGAGAATGTGATGCTCTCATTGGTACACCAACAACCAGGTGCTCTCCAGAAGCTTAAGGATCAGATGGAGCAATGGAGCAATGAATGGTCATGGAATGAGATTCCTGAGTCATTTAAACAAACCTGCAAGCAAGTATGTGATAAAGCACCACAGCAGGCTGTACTGTAAGTTCATCCCTATTATCACTAACTATAATCTGGGTCTCACAAAAATTCAGGTCTCCTTTGGGGCTAGCTCCTGATGAAGGGGACATGCAATCTATTCACTCTCATCTGCTCACTCTGCCATTGTGTTTTGGAAATGACACATTCTGAATATTGTCAAACCCCTTATCTATTCTCTACTATTTCTTCACTTTTTTTTCCATTTGTCCATTAATTGTACCCAGAAAAGGTACCAATACCTTATCCCTTGTTTAACAAGAGACTTTCATAAATATGTTCAGTTCTGTTGGGGATAAAAAGCCACTGTGATGTATGCTCTGTTATCTAAGTAAGATGAACACTAGATAGCTACCAGTTATGCTCCTCAATATTACCTCCAATGAAATACTCTTTGCCTTCCACCAATATTGCACAGACAGGAAAAGCATGAAAAGCAATAAAGGCAGAAAACCCAAAACCAAAAATGAATAAACATAAGGGGCACCTGGTATCACAATGCAAGTGGATCACAGATGCAAGGGAAGAGAACTTAAGAAGACATGCAGCATGTGCAGATGGGTAAGAGCTGAGAGGTATGGAAACAACTACACTTGGAAGAATTAACCTTATCTGACAGATACACATGCTAAGAGCTATTGGAGAGAGAGTAGAGGTGATGTATATGATAGACATGGAGAAAGAGCATGCAGGAAACCAGTGCCAGTGGATGGATGAAGAGTAGTGATCATAGAGCTAAAGCCAATCACCACACCGAGTAGGGAAGACTGAGGGCCAATCCCACCATCAATGTACCAAGACACAAACCAAGATGCCAGTCAGCTGATGCTCAAAGGAGAAAAAGACTGTGCAAGTGCAACTGGGTCACAAGATGAGGGGAGGACATTGTTCCGCTGCACATTGTAGGTTTTATCCTGTTGATCCTATGGAGACATCTCTTTTTCCTTCATTTCATGATTTTTCGGTAACGATGGATTGTCACCAGGTGTCAATGGTGCCGTCGGCCGCAAGAGACCCGCGCCAGTTGATGAGATGACGGTCATCGTCAACATAATATGTGTACTCGGGGAATACAAGCACCGTTTCATCTGCTTGAAGCTGTGCGCGGTGAACCTGCGTAAAAGGGATGGTTTTAGCTACAAAAGATCCCGAGCATGCGATGATGGCGAAATGTACTGCTCTTCCATCTGCCTCATCTCAGGCGGCATCGTGGCAACGTCTTTCCTATGCTGAGTCTTGAGGGAATTGTTCTCCAGAAGCATCGAAGTTTGCCCTCCCAGACTATGAAGAAATAATGACTGAAGATCAGTCCGAATGAATGGCAGCAGTGGCTACTTGTTCTCTAACTTATCCCAATCGAGAAAAGAAAACCAAGGGTGGGCACGAATATTCTGAATACCTTCCCCATCGGGTTTACATCCCAGCCGTTTAATAACGTCCTCTCCAGGAAGCCGGCTAGAGCTTGTATGCCCCGCTTGCTATATTTCATCTCAGCATCTTCGGGAAACCGTAAACGATCCTTGGTGATGCTGTGAGTCAGGCCCCCATTCGTACGTCCCCGGAAGGGTCTCCGGCCAAAGATGAGTTCGTACGTGTAGACCCCAAGCGACCACCAATCGATCGTGGACGAGTAGCCTTTCTTGAAGAGGATTTCCGGAGCCATGTATACCACCGGTCCCGCGACGCTGGTGAGCATCCTGCGATCCGAATAATGGATGGCGATATTGAAATCGGTCAGGCGAGCGTGCCTCTGTTCGTTTAAGGGAATGTTATCCGGTTCGATGATATCCGAAGGGGGTAAGCGGGTATTATACGAAAATTGCGGGGCTGCGGTCCGCGCACCTGTGGATAATCCGTTTCTCGTGCAAGTACGACAGGGTAGATGATAACTGCAGTATATGACAGAACCACTTCTTCGGATAGGTGTCCTAAACGTTCCAAATGAACTGAAACGGGATGGGTAAGCAACAGCGTTTCAAGGGGTGATCGTTGCGCCATTCCGCGCACTCACATCTGAGGTCGCCTCCAAGCATGAGGTCGAGCACGAGAAATCAGTTCTCGTCGTCTTGGAAGGCGTTATGCGGAGAAGGTAAACCACAGCCCATAAAACGGAAAGAGAAGTCAGGGAGTACATAAACTTCTTCAACGTTCAACCCGTACACCCGTTCGCAACTTGAATAACAGAAGAGTGAAAAGAAGAGAGAAATGGTGGGCAGAAATGGAACTTGAACGTACAACCCTCACTCGCGTTGACCAAAACCTCAAATCTGCTCCCCACACCAATCCACAAACGGCTGTAGCGCGATCGCTCAACGTCGCAGCAGGCTAGCCCGTCTTCTCGTACCACTCGAACCGTACGATATGACCGCGAGGGGAAACAAAGACCGCCGGAAGGATTTGAGATCGTGCAACCTCGGGATCAGTGGTTCCTCAGAGATCGAAACGAAGGTATCGTACACTGAGGGTCTTCGTCCGAAGTCTCTTTCAAAGAGTGATCAAAAGACCAGGTCGAGGGATGGAATCGGTGTTCGGCATGAGCGTCGCGGTCCGATGAGTGATCATGTGGCATATGTGGGATCCTACTCGACAAATACTACAAGTTCGCAGTAGATCCTATAGCGCTAAAGGAGAGAGGAAGAACGGCGTGAACACGAGGGTGAGATGAGAGGACGAAGGACTTACGCCGTTCGGATAGAATATAAGTACGTACGGTTCTGTCGCCGAAAATGGCATACGAAACGACTTTGCCGTTGACACCATCACATCCCCACCGAACCATATTCAGGGCGGACTGGAGTCCAAGCACTGACCTCACCGCGCTCGAAAAACTCGGAAGAGTGTGCAAAACGAGGGAGCAGTAGAGTCGGTTTCCGAGGAAACCGAAGGAACAGCATCGGCCGCCCGTCCGGTCAGTCCACCGGTAAATTAGTATTGGGGAATGGTGAGTTTCGGTAGGGACTGCGAACATCATTTGGTTTCTCTGTCAGAAACAAATCGTATTCGCGCGCCCACAGACATGGGGAACGCGCATGAGTGAACTTGCGATTTTATCGAGGATCGGGGAAGGTGATGGAATGCTAGAACGGATGACCGAAAGCATCAATAATCATTCCCGATGTGCAGTAAAAACACACACTTTATCACCCGAAGAATGTAAGGTGAAATAAGTACACGAAGAGCCTTCACTTGTGTGAGTCAAAAAATCTCTGAGGCCCGCACGTCTCAATCACCTGCACTCAAATCCCCCGAGCGGGGAAGTAGGTTTTGCCATAGGAAAGGAAGGAGGATGACACGGCCCGGATTGGGATCCGGTTAATCCCATCCACGGGACTGCCGCCCGCTCAAGTTGCCGCATATAATTATGTCACGGCTGGCTTACTGTTACTCCTTCCCTTCAATTCCTCTCACAATAAGTGCTAGCGTCCCCCCCGTAGACCTAGAATTTCAGCCTTCTGGAGCACATCGCAGCATCCATCCCCTACTCCGACGTGATCTTGCGGGGGCACTGTCGGTCACGATAAAGCGGAGGGGTGCTTCATCGTACCACTAACGGTTGGAGAGGGTATTGAGGCGTCACGTCGTATGGAAATTTTCGACACGAAGGCACAGTCCGAAGTCCAGACACGAACCCAAGTTTCAGAGTCGAAGACAAGGGCGATGCACTGACGGCAGAGACTCGTGGCGTAGGCGGAGATGCAGCGTTGACTCGATTGAGAGTATTCCTGGAGGAACAGGTTGTTCAAGGTGGCATATTGGAATACTTTCCAAATCGTGGATTTGTATCAGGGACTATCCTTGTCCGGTGGTCCATCTTTTCCACCCACGTCGCCACGAATAGGTTCCCACCACCGCCAAAGGAGAGGCTAAACGCGACAACGGTTACCCATAATCCTACACGAATGATCTGTAACCTCGTACAAGGACATCAGCACCAATCAAAGAGGGAGAGGAAAGCGATGGAAGACAAGATATTTCATCGTGACAACAGCGGGAAACAACACCGCGGTGAATCCGCATTATACGCATTGATGAGAAGGAGGGAAGGAGATATGAAGGTATGGTGAACTGATCGTCCAGCGAAATGGACGAAGTTCGTGGTGACGATGAGGGGGCGCCGAGATCCGTCGAATCTAGGACTGAGGGAGAGGACACAAAACCACCAAAAGTATGCCCAACGGCCACAAAACCTAATTGCGCTGTCACCGTCGACCCCAACTTCGAGCACGACAGACGGATGGAGGGCGCAGGTGAGCTCTGGGGTAGCAGTGAGCTATCTTTGACTTGGGTAATCCAGAGTGCCTCCAGGAACGCCGCACCTTTTCTACGATGTTTGACTTCGCGGGTCCGCTTGAGACAATGCCCGGGTGAAGCGGAGATTGAGAGACGGGGGATGGTGGTTACTGTCGTTGCGGGGGCCTGGGTCATTTCACGCCACAGCACAGCATTTTCAACGGAACGATCCTGAGCCGACGTTGGTGAGTGCTAGTGAACATTGAGGGGCCTCCGAGGTGACGTCCAGAGGTGCGGGATCGGGATGACGAAGGAACGGATGAGTGGAACTGGAAAACCGATCAAGTTCAAGCCACCTTGCCGGCCTCGACCCACTTTCAACTCGTAGTCCTCAGGTACGGCCCTCCCGTGTTCCCGATTTCGTGGCTTTTGCCATCCTCACCCGTCCCCACTCGCTATCGCCGTCGGCAACTTTAGTTCTCCGTTGATATCTAGTCGTACCGTGTCACAAAATCTCCTTTCCCAATAGGCTACCCCCCACTAACCTACGTCCTCATGGCCGTCAATGTAACATACGCCCGTGGGATTTCCTCACCAAATCTCCGTTGTATACGTTGTTCGGACGCAGGTGCTACATATTATGAGACGCCACGGACCCGGAAAACCGCCGCAAGAGGAGCGTGAACATGTGAGCTCCAGACGCCATTATCAGTTAACCACCTTAATCCGGCGAACACGATAACTAGCTTGACCCCCGCCCTCCCATCTGGAACGTTATGCTACACTCATTATATTCTTCCAACCGTCCTCCCAGCCACTCATCCGTCGCCTTTTCTTGACAATGCTCTGTGATCCCAAGACCAATAAACCAACTCGCAAGTCCAACGGGATATTTGAGACGAGTTATTTCCTTCGCACGGAAACCCACCCACCCGTACGCCTCGCGTCTTCAATCGTCCAGACTCCATTACGCTCTCGCGCCTGAACATTTGAACAGTACCGTTAAACTCCGCGCCTTGTGCGGGTTATGGTGTTTCCACCCCCCTGTTCCCGCGTAACCACCATCTAACTTCCTCCGTGTCCAATGTTAGGGGAAGTCGTTCCTAATTTTGCATCTTTCATCCACGACCACTCGCGGTGTGGTATCAAACCCTATCCAGCTTGTTCAATCTTGATCGACCCCTTGTTCTAATTGCGACCCCGCCCATGTGCTCCATGTAGCATGTTTGTATGTGCGCGAGCATAGCTTGTTTCCGCAGGGGAAGCCGAATCACGATCGCCGTTTCTGACCACACCAGAGTTGTGAACTTCCTGTTCACTGACACAACGAGTCGTGTCGTATTCGCTCCGGTTTTCTCAGGGACCCCGCTACCCTTGTTTTGCATCTTCTTCCGAGGACGGGACCGTCCGAGTTTAGTCGAGGATGACAAGGGACTCGAACCGTGCTTGGAGGTCATTCAGTCAGCATGAACACGGCTCGGTAGGCGGCAAAGATGGACTAGATGCCGCTTCTAATGACCAAACAGCGCGGGTATCCTTACATATGCCCCCACATTGTTGCCCCCATTCGGTCGGCCCGTGTGGCATTGGTCCAATACGTGCCTCGAATACTTCCAGGGTGGACTCCTACATACACTCGACTTGGACCGCGCCCGCTGGAACCCGACGTTCGTTCTCAATGCCGACTTTATGTCCCAAATGGCGCTTTCGATCCTACTCAGAGCACCCTTCTTCAGACGAAAGAACCCGATCTCTCGCACTTAACGATGCAATACCCTCGCCTAGACACCCCGGGGGACTGGTTAGGTATCTCAGGATTTGACGAACAGGCTTTCTTCCTGTGACTCGGACGCATATTCCCTTCACAGGGGATTTCAATTGAAACGCTCGAGGCTTCGGTAGAGAGGGGCGGGAAACCGAGATCGTGGTGACGAACCGCCGGAGGCAAGTCGTCTATGCAACATGCGGTTTTTAATGCTGATGGAAGGTAGACAGCGAGCGCGATAATGGCGTGCGGTTGCGTGATGGGAGACGGGAAAATGCACTCCGGTTTCCCGAGAGGCCACGGTGTCGCCGTGCATATATTGGCATGGAAGATGGATTCGAGGCCGTTAATCAGAGCGAGCAAGTAAGGGTAAGGCCATCGAGGTCTGTTTCCGTCTGCCATTTCCTCTATTCTTATCTGTCTTGTCGAAGACTAATGTGGCGACACGCTTTGGACCTGAAGGCGCACAAGTCCGAGACTGATCTACCGGGTACTGACTGGGGCACAGTGACAAATTCCACTCGTTCTGTCGGCTGCGCTCGTGTTTCTTCCCGTAGTCGAGGGGAATAAGATGTCGGTGATTTTGACTTCGACCTTGCCGTATCTATTCTTCTCTCATAGCCTGACTGTCCGAGGGATGTACCTAAATTTCCTGCACATCAGGCCATCAACATGAGTTCGAGATGGCGGGATTGTTTCTGTTTGTATCGCACCAAGATCGCACACTCGGCAACGCATGTGAGGTGGACTTCGGGGACGCGGAGTCCAACCACAAGAGAAGTTGTATTACTATCACATTGTTTCGGCTTTCCGCCCCTTCACGCGCGGTCTCGAAATCGACAGGTTCACCGTCTAAAACGTACCGTGCCATATGCACAACGGTGCACCCCACCTCCGAGACACGCTCGGGTTAGAGATCTGATTTCCTACATTATATTTCACACCCACTGTGCTTTTAACCACACGCTATCATAGCGCGCTCATGACAGCCAGCGGTAGCGACGCTGGAAGTGATCACACATTCAGGTTATCTGGCCATCGGGAGCAAACGGATTTCGTTGTATGAGCGACTCAGAGGCACCACTGATCATGATTTCTCCTTCCAACTACTCTGCCCTTATCGTAGGACTGGAGGCACCCGGAACGGGAAAGGACCACTGGAATACCTACTTCGTCTGTGAGTGTCATAAAAGAATCATATCCTGCGGCCCGCTCGAATCGCAGTGTTACCCAGTATCCCCCGTCTCATACCGTGAATCTCTCGAGAAGTTTCTTCCGGCATCGGCTATCATCCTGTTCCACCGACTCGATGTCTGTGTGAACGAGCATGTCTCGTGGCCGTATCGTCCTGCTCGTGGACTTTCTCGGGGAGTGTTAGCAGCCGTAAGCTTCAATTCGAACGCTTGGAAATGAATTCTCGGCGTCTCGTCACGTCGTGGCATATCTGGGGTGCCGAGTACAGCATGCCTACCCCACGTTTTCCTTCAACTCGCGGGCCGCCCAGGGATCTGTCGCTATCTACCATCTCATCCATCTCCAGAACCAACGCTCTTCCTCTGTAGTGCCGCGGCGTAACATCCACTTGATTCACTCCATTCTCGATATCCTCCGGTCATACCGAACCACGCGCAACAACTGATGGAAGAAGAGGGCAAGAAGGGGAAAGGGGGAGAAGAGGTCAAAAAGGACACCCCTCTACTGCAAATCGATCCAAAGTGGTACGTTCGATATATACATCGCTTCAACCACATACCGCTGAACGAACGTAGCTTCCAAGATGCTCTCAGAACATTCTTCCAACCCATCAAGAACGACGACGCCCGCCTCGATTTCTACACGATGTACAAGAAGGAGGCGACCGAGTATGATACAGACTACGTCAAGAAGTACGACGAGGACCTCAACACCACCCTGATTTTTGTAAGTCATCTCTATCGTTCGTTCCCGTGAGCAACCTAACCTGTTCTTGTAGGCGGGTCTGTTCTCCGCCGTCAGTTCCGCCTTCGTCATCGACGTCCACTCGGGTCTCCAACCCAATCCGAATGAGCAATCCGCAGCCCTCCTCCGCGCGATCCTTCTCACCCTCAACCAATCTGCCATCCCGAACGAATCCCCCACCGTCCCACCCGCCCAGGAGAGCCCTCCCAGCGAGATCATCACTGTCACTGGGCTCATGTACGCGAGTCTCCTGATCTCAATGCTTGCCGCATTCGTCGCGATGTTGGGAAAGCAGTGGCTCAACCGTTACCTCCGGAATACCGGCGGCTCGACGATCGAGCGCTGCGCAGATCGTCAACGGAAGTGCGATGGGCTGAAGAAGTGGCCCTTCCATTTCTTCGTCGAGAGCCTCCCGCTCATGCTCCAGGCTGCGCTCCTCCTCCTCGCCTGCGGACTGTGCAAGCACATGGCATCCATCAACGCTTCCGTTGCAGGTGTCCTCATCACTTTCACTGTGCTCGGGGTTCTGTTCTACCTTGGGATTGTGGTCGTTGGGACATCTTCGTACGAGTGTCCATTCCAGACACCGATATCTTCTGGTCTGCGCAATGTATGGAAGGCAGTTAAACCCCACATCACCACCCTTAAGCTTGTCCTTTCCACAAACATGCTGATGTTGGCCCCTCTATACCATCTGTGGGAGGCCATTCAATGCCAGACCCTCCATGTGTTGCTTTGGTCACCCTCAATCACCCAATGGCTCCATTCCCACAATCAGTCTCTTCCAATCACACAGCCCACTCCCCAGCAGCCCATGCCATGGGTGACCTCCCTGCACAGTCTGTGGGAGACCATCCAGTGCAGAATTCTCCATGCTGCACTCCATCTCCCACAGATCCAACCTTTGCCAATCCCCATCACCACACCTGCAGTCACTTCCCTGGCCACACTCCGCAACACAAATGCTGGTGATATTTGGTGTGTGTCATGGATCCTCTGGAACATCACTGATCCAGAGGCACTTGATGCTGCCATCCGGCTTGCTGGGACAGTCTGGTGGTTTGAGGATGGGCTTGATGTAGAACCTCCATATGATCAAATTGTCTCCACCCTCAAGAAATGTTTTGATTCTGATGGGAGGATCTATCCTGGGTCAAGGGACAGGGCATACTACTCTGCACAGGCTGTCCTGTGGATCCACATATGTGCAATGTGTGTATCTGGAGGGTTTGGAGAGAGGTTCCCTCTCCCAACCATTACTTATGACACTACATCCCTTGATCTTGACCTTGAGTATCTTCTTGGGATCTGTGCCAGTCAAGACACCCCCTACATGATCCACAGGATGTATTTCCATAATTCAGAGCCTACTCCTGCATGCTTACAATGGGTTTCAAATGCAGCCCTACACCTGTCTTGGGCTAAGCGTAATGTACCAGGCACATTTGGTGAATTGGTTAAGCTTAGTTGGGTCAGAGGACGTAATCCTATCCCATTAGATGCAGTGCTTAGCAGCCACTTGGCATTTTGTATTTTCATTGGCAGGCCTGTTAGATGGGAGTTGTTGAAAATCCAAGACAAAAGGTATACTATTTCCTTCTCTGTCCTTCTGCTGCTCACACTCTTGTTTGCTAGGGATCGGTTTGATCAAATCCTATCTCAATTCTCCCAAGCAGTGGTCCAAGCAATCAAAACCTCCCACCCTCTCTGTAGCCCACTCCGAGAATTACTGGAGTGGCTATGCAACTCAAAGACCCAAAGCAGGCAGCTGACAGAGATGGCATATGATTGGTGTTCTGCCATATGTGAGAACTACTCTACCCTACAGGGTGCAAAAGATCTTCTCCTTCTCTCTCTTGAAGCTGGTTTCCGTTACATTGATCCAACAAGGGGGTGGATAGAGGTTAAGCTCATTCACAGACTACCACCAGAAGATGGTCAACATTGTTTTCAGCAATGGGGATGCTGAGGCAATTGCAGACCTCCTCTGTGCTTGGACCCCTTGGGGTAATTCCTATGACCCACCTCAACAACTCAGAATACATGCAGAACACCTGATTGACCTTTACCACCAACACCCTTCCTCCTCAAGGTTGCGACAACATATTATAAATGCTATTGAATTTATAGGATACTGGAGGGTTGAGGAGGTTGGGGTTGAGAGATTCATTGAGTTTTTGAATGACTTAAAGGTTGTTCTCAAGGATGTAGATGATATTTTTAAATGGGCAACACTCCTGTTAGACACCATCCAGTCATCTGAGGCAATTAAACACCTATCCCTTTCATATTGGGAATTACTGGCAGACATTGCAGTCTACTGGTCAGATGAACTGAGAGCCCATACCTACAGCCCACAGGTTATGATATTTCTCCAGGATGCAAGGGAGTGGGACAAATTGAATTGTTGGGTTAGTGTTGTGTGGATGATGTGGCCACCAGAGGGTGGTAAAACAACAGAGGAGGACCTTGAGCATGCAATGCTCTCATTATTCCACCAGAAACCAGGTGCCCTCCAGAAGCTTAAGGAGCAAATGGAACCTTGGAGTAGAAGGCCATCAAATAAGATTCCTGGGTCATTTGAAAAAATCTGCAAGCAGATACATGATAAAGCAGCACAGCAGGCCACACTGTAAGTTCCTCCCTGTTATCTCACTAACTATGATCTGAGACTTACAAAAATTCAGGCCTCTTTTAGGGTTGGCTCCTGATGAAGGGAACATGCAATCCACCTATCCTCAGTCACCCACTCTACCATTGTTTTTTGGAAATGACACATTCTGAATATTGTCAATTCCTTTGTCTGTTCTCTACTATTTCTTTTCTTTTTCATTTGTCCATTCACCATATCTAGAAAAGGTATTGATAGTCTCTCCCTTGTTTGAAGAGACACTTCCATCAATCCATTCAGTCCTATTAGAGATGAGAAACTACTGTGATGTGTGCTTTGCTATCTGAGTGAGATGAACACTAGATAGCTGCCAGTTGTGCTCCCCAATATTATCTCCAATATAACACCTTTTGCCTCCCATCAATGTCAGAACCTTCTTAAGCATACTGGCCAATAGTGTGGGTTACATGCACTGGGGCTCAGATTTTTAAGATATCCTGCAGTCCCATTGTGGGGACTGTGTTCATCAGAAAAATAAACGATCGATTTTGGCGCGTTTTGACCTTATGATGAACAATAATTATTCCCGCACCTCATAATGTGCTCGTAATCTATTCTCGGGTCTCATAATGTCTGGAGTCACACGCTTTCAAATTTACTAAGCTTGGTATGTTTCGCTCAACACCCGCCATCCCCTTCTTCCACCTGCCATCCCGGCCACCCGCTGGCTGAGCACACTGCGAGAGTATGGACGAACTCTTGATTTGTAGTTGGTGCGGACGTGGACCGTTCATCCGGATGCAGACACATTTGAACAAATGCGAGGCTGCAAAGCAGAAAGCGAGCGAGGCGACGGCAGCCTTCCAAGAGAACATGAAACAAGGCTGGAAACCTACCATTGAGCCGGTATGGAAACGGCGGCGTTTAGACCTTCCAGGGGTACGACGAGTTTCTCGGCTTTTGTTTGGTATGCTGACAAGGGTGTCAGTCACCGCATGAAGCGTTTGAGGGTCCACACGATCCCTTGCAAATGGACGACGATGAGATGCAGGGAGGTTCGGCAGGCGTGAGTCATGACCAAATCATCATGCCGGGTCCACCCAACACTGACCGGGACACCAGGATGATGAACAGGAGACCCAATTCCTTCGGGCACTGGACTCACTCATCATCGACAACGGTACAGACATGGGGGGCGGCCAAACAGTGTCTCCCCCTGTGAATGAATCCAGTGATCTTCCACGGCGCAGCGGGCGCGTTATTCACCCCACCTGGAAGGTTGTCGAATCAAGACCGGAACCTCCGACTGTGCAAATCGAGACACCTCCTGGCCCGGCCCGCCGCGTTGCCCTCCTCGTGCGAGAAAGCTTCCACCGTGCGCGAAACGCGTTCGGGCTCTCACGGACTTACAAAGGTGTCCCTTCGTCCATTCCTGACCAACCACACAGTGATGGCTGGATTCCGTCCTACAAGCACCCCGAAACACCTCGGGAGCCGAGAAAGATCGAAGAGAT
>Ga0307515_10007004_pt1 | contig 22391 bp, 13 predicted proteins | sample 17_EM_MG_FD_194513 | JGI IMG/M metagenome (GOLD analysis project Ga0307515, IMG submission 194513) | Populus trichocarpa ectomycorrhiza microbial communities from riparian zone in the Pacific Northwest, United States - 17_EM | ecosystem: Host-associated > Plants > Roots > Unclassified | place...
AATTAAGAACCTCGGGAATATGAAACTCTAATTAGTTTGAAAAAAAAATTACCTTGTTTTTCATTGAGTTCAAGGCTCAAAAGCTTTTAGAATTGCGGGCAGTTATAATGCCGCTAGACGCAAATTTTAATTTTTTTTAATTTAAAGGTAATTTTATCATTTTAATATGGTTTTGAAATGTTAAAAGACCGATTTATCCCAAATCAATATGATAATGACTAATAGATCCATACGAAAAGATAATTTTACCCTTAATAGCTAGTTATATGGGGATTTTTAGAGGGCAAAAAAATTATTTTATTATTTCAATTCATAGTAACAAATGTTTTGGTTTACTATTAATGACTGAATCTTTAAATTTTTTTATTGTAAAAATAAAAAAATAAAAAGAAACCTTAAGATTTTCTCATTTGGCACCCTATTTTCAATTTATTTCAAAACAAAAAATATGCATTAGTTAGATCTTTAATGTTTATATTTTTCCTTCCATGTTTGACGTCAGAAATAATATATATATATATATATATATATATATATATATATATATAATTAATTTATTTTAATTTATTTTGAAATAAAATATTATTTTAAAAAATATCATCCATCACACTTACAAACACTTTTTTAATATCAATATTTTTATGCAAAAAACAGTGTTTTTTTTTATAAGAAAATCGATAGAAAATACTAACAAAACTACAGAAGGCTCAAATAGACCGATTGAGAACTGTCTACGACTTCGAAGGACTTAAAAGATAAAATATTTTTGTTACTATATTAATAATTTTTGATAATACATTAGGGTTTAATTTAAAGTTCCCTAAACAAACAAAAAAATGGATACTTGGAGTATGCAATGTTTCATTACGGAAAAAAAACATAGCCTGCTGTATCTGTGTGGATGGGCTGGTAGCTATTGAGGTTTTAGAGAGGTTTGATTTTCATAGAAGTTGAGCTCTCTCTGTTCCCTTGTCTTCTGCCCTTCGAAACCCAACCTTATCTCCACTCTCTCTAACAGAAAAAAATGGCTTCCACAACCCCTTTCTCTATTCAACACCCAACATGGACAACATCAAAAACTCTTAAATTTCATGAACCCTACAAAAACCTCCATTTTCTCTCTAACCCATCTTCTCATTCTCTTTCCAATCCTTCTCTCTCTTCCTCTTCTTTCCCTCTCAATCCCAAACTTTCTATCCTAAACCCACCACTTCTCTTTCACCCTTTACATGATTCTTCTCATGACCGTCTCCTTGAAGACTTTGAAATCCCCACCATTAGTAACCACCAAAAGCTTGAAACTTTGATCAAATTTGACCAAATTGTGCATGGAGAGTCTTCCAAAAGAGTTTTTATTCGAGACTCACCTTGGATTTCAGCTCTTTATTGGAAGGGTACGCATAAAATAGCCAATAAAAAAGTGAAGTTAGAGTTAAAGGATATTGAGAAGAGGAAGTATAATTTGTTAAGGAGGAGGCAAATTAGGGAAGAGACCGAGGCGTGGGAGAGAATGGCTGAGGAGTATACGGGGTTAGTTAAGGAAATGTGTGAGAGAAAGTTGGCACCTAATTTGCCTTACGTTAAAAGTTTGTTCTTGGGGTGGTTTGAACCATTGAAAGAGGCTATAGAGAGGGAGCAGAAACTGGAGAAATCCAAGAAGCAGAAGTCGGCATTTTCTCCCAATATTGAATTGTTGCCAGCTGATAAAATGGCAGTCATTGTTATGCATAAGATGATGGGGTTGGTGATGGTGGGGCATGAAGATGGGTGCGTGCGGGTTGTCCAGGCTGCGGTGCAGATTGGTATAGCTATAGAGCAGGAGGTGAGTGTTAGAATTGCTGTATTTGGTTCTCATTTCTAACTGTATTGGGATGCGTTTGACATAATTATTTGTGCACTTGATTTTAGGCTGGAGGGTATATGGTTATTTAGCTAAAGCTGAGTGCTTAATATGCATATAGTGTCTTGTTAGTTGTAGGGATGTGGTGACCATGTTGAGGTACTATTTAGATATTCTGTTTGAATAATGCATCTTGGTGTTTTTAAGCTTAGATACGTGTAGGAAACATTAAGTAGTAAAATTATTTCTAACATGCAAAATGTTACTGATATATAGTATATTGATAAAAAAAAATAACACCTCCAACTAGAAATGTGATGATATATATTATAGTCCATGTTTGTAGACAGATTCAAGGTCAATTAAGAGTTAAGACTTGATGTTAGGTTCGAGTTAGGCTTAAGCTTGATTTTGTTTAGATAAACCAAACTTGGAAAGTATGAAACTTGATAACAGGCTTAACTTGAGCTACCCATAATGAGATGAAAAGTTACCCTGCAAAGTCTATTTCAAACATCAAGCTTGATAATTCTATCTCTGAGCTACCAGTTCTCTGCCTCTATCAGGTTAGAATTCATAATTTCTTGGAGAAGACCAAGAATCACCAAAGGAAGAAGACAATGCATGATGTTCAAGAGAGTATGGACAAGGAGAAGGAGATGCTCAGGAAACGTGTAAATAGTTTGATTAGAAGGAAAAGGCTCATGGAGGTCCAAAATCTGGTGATACAGGATGAAACTAAACCTTGGAATCGAGATAAACAAGCTAAGGTTTGTAGCCCTCACCATTTCTTTCAAAAAGGCGAACTGGGCCCCTTTCTCTATTTAGTTTTCATTACTTTCTGGATTGAAGTTTTTTCTTTCTGTTTTTGGTTTCGCCTTAACTTTTTTCTTTCGTGTCCTTTCCCCCGCCTAGTTTCTAATGCACAATATAATTTTGCAGCTTGGAAGTCGTCTAATAGAATTATTAACTGAAACAGCTTATGTACAACCCCCAGTTGACCAGTCAGAGGGCATTCCACCAGATGTTCGACCTGCATTTAGGCACATATTTAAAAGTGTAACAAAGAATCCAGGGTGAGACTTTATTTTCTATTCCCTTTTGTAAGCTATTTTGTCCAAGCGCTCCCTAAGCAGTAGGTAATTGTCCAGTGTATCATCCTTATACATATCAGTTTAGGGTCTTCTTAGGGAATTGGTTGCGTAAATGAGCACTGGCCAATATATGATTTTTAGGTTCGTCATCTTGGTTTCTGTGTGACCATTGACATTCAAGAGATGGCTGTATGGTATGATTATTAGTCCATAAAATTTATTTTTCATGTATGTGGCTGTTTGTCATAAGTTTCTTAGGGATGGTTAACAGTGCATTTTTTTTTAATTTGCTTCTAATCCCCCAACCCTTCAATCTTGGTTCCATTTGTTTATGATTCTCATTTTTATCCATTTAGGCAGAAAACTGTGAAGAAGTATGGGGTTATAGAATGCGATCCCCTCATCCTCACAGGGCTTGATGGAACGGTGAGTGAAAACAAAACATCTCTTTCATTCTGAACATGAGGATTTTAGTCTACTTAAATTTAATTTTGATTAACAAGGTTATTCTGCAGTTACCTACCCATTTAATCCACCAAGATAATTCTCAACAAAGTTAATGCATTTCTGTTACTCATTTCCATATTTCCATGCTTCTTGTTTTTCTTAGCATAAATGTCAGCAATGCATCCAAATGATCTTACCATAGTTCATTTGACATCTCAAGTGCGTTTTTTGGTCCCTTGGAAGAAAAGGAAAATGGTTTCTGGTGGTATAACTTATCACTTACTTGGTGTGTAGTTCTGGTATAACTGTTTTCAAATCTTTATTTTGACTCCACTCAAAACATCTCATACGTATACTCCTCTATGAATTTGGGGAATGGGTGCTAGTATTGAAGATATTAAATGCATATCTAATTGTGACTTTTAGCCTTAGGACACTCTACTAATATATGCATCTATGTTCTGATGCAGGCTAAGCACATGTTGATTCCTTATTTTCCAATGCTGGTGCCTCCCAAAAAATGGAGAGGGTATGTATGAATCAGAGATGATAGATAATGTAGATATCTCATGCTCTTTTTAGAAAGATTGTTGCTATCTTCTTATGAGAGGCTGCTAAGGTCCATAGATATTGTCTTAATTATAAAATGAAAGTACAGAATCTTGACTGACCCTGGCATGCTTTACCTAGCTGACTTTTTTCCTTTCGAAAAATAATGTGAATATGGACTGCACATGGTTTCTCTGTTATTTTGAAGCTGTTCGAAAGTTTTATAGGAGATTTATATTGAAGCTCCTTGCAGGTATGATAAGGGTGGGCACTTGTTCTTGCCTTCATATATCATGCGCACTCATGGATCCAGGCAGCAACAAGATGCAGTCAGGAGTGTTCCTGGGAAACAGATGCAGAAAGTATTTGAGGTGAGCGATGCTTATTTTGGTTCCCTCCTTGCTCATTTTGTTTCTACTCTTGCATAGAAAAAGAAGGGTCAAGCTTGGCTGGCTAGAACTTGTGCATTTGTTGTGGACCAGCTGCTAGGTCTTGAGCATTTGCCAAGTGCACACACCTGTCCTGCTTCATGATGATTAAATAATTAAAGCACATGATCCAAAAATACTGAACAAATAAAAAGTTTAATAATAGATCAGATCAACAGGATACTGAAAGATTATGTAATATCCTAAAATAAAAATACAGTTTAATGAATGTAAATGAATTGTCCTGGGATTGTGTTAATGTAGCATAAATGCACAACCAATAGTTTGATAGTGTAGGTTGTTCCATTATTTTTACGATAATTATGTACATGTTCATCCAAATATTAAGACCATCAAACTTGTGCTGTTGAATCTCAGTTCCAACTTATGCTTTGAACTCACGACTGATTTTATTTTACAGTGTGGCAATTTTTTTTATATGAGAAGTGTTTATATAGAGACGCTTCCTGTGCTAAAAGATGACATTTAATCTTGCCAGTTAACTGAAATTTATGCCTGGGTCCAAAGTATGCTGGTTGAGATTCCTTGTCTAATGGCATGTTGTTAAGTTTCAATCAAGCCACTACTATGGTTTTGTTCTCATGAAGCTGACATATGACTTGATTCCTTGTCTGATGTCGCATAAACAGGCCCTGGATACACTCGGAAATACCAAATGGAGGGTGAACGGGAAAGTGCTGGATGTGGTGGAGAGGATATGGGCGAGTGGTGGTAACAATGCAGGCTTGGTCAATCGAGGAGATGTGAGAACTTGAAATTTCACTTAATAATTTCTTGTGCAACAGTTGGTTATGTCAATTGCATGGGCAATGGGATCATTTGAAAGTTAGAACATACAGTATGCAACTATTTTGATGGCTTCTACATTCATTTAGTTTACCTGTGATAATTTGATTTGGTGATCCTTGAAATCTCATAGACCACATGATTCTTGTGAAATAATCTGTCATGCATTAGGAATCTTGGTGGTTGGATGTGATGCCACAAGCAAATTGTCCTTTAGTCAATTACCAAAATAAGATCTGTTACTTTCTTATGATATTAATTCACCATTTAAACAACTTGACATATATCTGAATTGTACTTAATTGGGTTTCAGATTCCTATACCAGAGAAACCATCCTCAGATGATCTAACAGAAATTCAAAAGTGGAAATGGAGTGTGAGGAAGGCAAAGAAGATAAATCAAGAGAGGCACTCTCAAAGATGTGACACTGAACTTAAGCTTTCTGTAAGATCTACTTCCTTCTCAGTTTTCAAATTGACAAGATGTCTGATTTCTGTATGCTGCAAGATTGTGTTGTTGATTGAATTGATTCGTTCATAGAAACAAAATGCTGGTGAGTTCTTATGCTCAACAATGAAGATATTGGCTTGATTGACCATCTTTAAGTCTATTGCAATAATTTAAAGTTTCTTACTTCATAGTCACTTAATAGCTCGAGTAACCAGATAAATGTTGAATTTGCACTTCTTGCCTAATAACACGCATATACAGGCTTTACATTTCATTTCATAACCATGGCTTATATAGGTTGCTCGAAAGCTGAAAGATGAGGAGGGATTTTATTATCCTCACAATCTTGATTTTCGAGGCCGCGCATACCCGATGCACCCACATTTGACTCATCTAAGTTCCGATCTTTGTCGAGGAGTTCTTGAATTTGCAGAAGGAAGGCCATTAGGGAAGTCTGGGTTATGTTGGTTGAAAATACATTTAGCAAACTTGTATTCTGGTGGGGTTGAAAAGTTGTCGCATGATGGCCGTCTAGCATTTGTGGAAAATCATCTAAGTGAGATATTTGATTCAGCAGAGAACCCTGTCAATGGAAAGCGCTGGTGGTTAACAGCTGAAGATCCTTTCCAGTGCTTAGCTGCTTGTATTAATCTGTCAGAAGCCTTAAAGAGTGCATCACCACATACTGTCATCTCCCACCTGCCAATCCATCAGGTAAATCCTTCACCATAAGCAAATGCAGCAAAAAGAAAATTTGCTAAAAAATAAAAATAAAATACTATAAACACATTTTTGAAGGATGCACTTCTTTTCAACAATTGTGGGGAAAAATGAAATAAACATGCAAATATTACCTGATTGTGCAAATATCTGCTTTCTCGCTTATCTGACAGACTGTTGTTGCCATTACCTTTTGAAACCAGCTCTCCTAGTCAATTTGAAAGATTGTAGTGGAGAGCTTAGTTGTCACTTAATTATTAGGATAATAATTTCTATTAGAATGAAGTAAATTTAGATGAAAACTGTCATTTCTATCACCAGGCATGAATCTTCCTTCAGTTTTTTTTTTTTTCATGTACTTAGGACATAAAAGAGTGTGATTTGAATAATTGATCTAAGCCATTTTCAACATGGCTGAATTTGTATGGGATAAGAAGTTTGAATTAATAACCAATGCCACGTGTGCAAAGCTCTTAACTGTGTAATGTTTCAAGAGCTTTCACAGGAGTTCTCTTAGTTGATAATTTAGCAAGATTGTAGTGCCTTACTTCCTGAGTTTTGTTTCTTTCATCTACTAAGTGGACGTCTTGTACTATTTCTGGTTTTGTTTCCTCACTTCTATTTGTTGTTCTAAAAAGAACACATTTCTTATGCAATGTGACCATGGTATATTCTCTTATTTAAAAACTCGTGCATTTGCATTATTTATTGATTTTTGCTCATATATTTTAAATCTTATGCATGTTGTAACTTTTGTTTAAAAGCATCTGGATACACAATTGTTTTTTAGTTCTACTTCTGAAAAAACAAGCTAACACAGAAACCTCCCTCCCTTTACTTGTTATAGGATGGCTCATGCAATGGTCTACAGCACTATGCAGCCTTGGGAAGAGACAGTGTAGGTTTACTCTTTTCTTTCTTTCTTTCTTTTTTCTTGCATCATTTTAGAAAATAAGAAAACAATGGAAAAAATTCGTAAGTATTATTTGGTTGAAATGTCACCCTGGTATTGTTATTTTGTGCAAGAAAAAACCAAAATGATGCCATTATTGACCCCAAAACAACACCCCTATCTGGGTAAAATGACATCATTTGGGTTGACATTTGAAGGGAATGAAAGTACTTGGGCGACATTTGACCTGGTAATTTCAAATGTTTTACTTTAACTCTAAGGTAATCAGAGGGGATTTTTTTTTTTTCTAAAACAATACAAATTGCTGTACTCATTATGATTATATAACCACTATTTGGTGTTAAAAAAAATTGGTAATCAGTTAGGGTCTACCTTAACCCCTTTAGACTCATTTATGTTTCATGAAAGCAAGTTTGGATACAGTACATGAATCACCTCTCTGTTGTTATTGCAGCATGACATTATAGGCACTTTCATTGTCCTGTTACCGTCTCCTTTAAAATGATTGAAGATACCACTTTCTGGTTACAATGCCTTTAAGAACAGAATATTAAGAGCCGTAAACTTTATGTGATTCCTGACTCTTACATGTTAATCATGTGTTCATGTTGCTTATCACTAATTCCTTTAGCCACCTTGGCTGTGTACTTTTGTACCAAGCTTATTCTTCTCCCATCTCTAAAAATGTGGAATGCTGAAAATAACCAAAATTGAAGTTATTTCTCAACCATTCTGCTGATTCATTCATAATTTTAAGGCATGCTATCCAAAATTTGATTGATCAAAACTGCATCCATGAATACCTGAAATCCTTCTCCAGCCTCCCATAATCATTTATGATCCAGTGGTATTGGATATAATAATTCCACAATGATTAAATTTCCAACTATTCTCTCTGATGCAGGGAATCAGAATTGGTTTGAAATAGAGTGCTGTTCTTAGGCTGTGCAATGCACAATAATTCATATATTTTCTTGCATTTTGAATATACGCATCTTCCACTTTTCTGGTTGATTTGAACTGAAGTTATGCATTCTCGTCTTCTGATGTTTTCCAGCAAGAAGCAGCAGCAGTTAACTTAGTTGCTGCAGAGAAACCTTCAGATGTTTATTCAGAAATTGCCACTAGGTATTGTAATTTTCTCTACAGAACATTAACATGTCGTCAACTATGAATTTATTTCTGCATGACTGTGCGTGTCTTTATTGCACTATTTGTATATGTGCATTTGATATTTATATTTGCACAAAATGAGACTGATGAGATTTTTGCTGACAGGGTCCATGAAATAATTAGAAGAGACAGCAATAAGGATCCTGCTACAAACCCACATGCTTTATTAGCCAAGGTCCTAATTGATGAGGTTATTCTTCTTTTTCTTACTTTGATGTTTGGATTATCAACTTTTTTTAGATAGGAGAAAATTGTTCCAAAAGTGAAAGGAACTACGAAGAGGATAAGCCATCCTCCCACATACTGAAGCTTGATGGATTATCATTTTTTTTTTTAATAAAAGCAATCATTTACTTCTCAACTTCTTTTGACCAAATCTAACATTTTGGAGCTTTTCAGGTGGATCGCAAACTGGTTAAACAAACAGTGATGACTTCAGTGTATGGTGTCACTTATGTTGGGGCACGTGAGCAGATAAAAAGAAGGTTAGAGGAGAAGGGTCACATCACAGATGATAGAGTGCTCTTCAGTGCAGCCTGTTATGCTGCTAAAGTAAGCATCCAGATTCCAGCGTGTTTATAAGGAGAGTATTTTGCTGTTCTAGGATATGGTAAAATTAATTGGACTTGATTTCTAGAAAATGTCAATGAAAAGTTGATGACAGTATCTAATGTCAACTAATGTGAGATACTCTAATCCAGATGTATTTTAGCTATGTGTAATGTATGCTGTGGATTACATGTTCATCTCACTGTAGGCACCTAAAATTGTGAGGTGATCCTTACCTTGAATCATTTTCAAATTTACTCACTAACCCTTCCATAGGTGACATTGACTGCTTTAGGAGAGTTGTTCCAAGCTGCACGTGATATAATGGGCTGGCTTGGTGATTGTGCAAAGGTATGTCTCCGTCACATTTGGGAGTGAAATTACATGGACCACCCTTATATTAATTAATAGTAACATTTTATTCAAGTATATTTTATTGCTTGACCATGAACCTATTTTAGGTTATTGCTTCAGAAGATCAGCCTGTGCGGTGGACAACTCCACTAGGTCTTCCTGTCGTGCAGCCATACTATAAGACTCAACGACATCTTGTAAGCATTAAATCCTTGCTGCATTTTTTTGTTTATTAGGTGCAGGCTGCTATAGATTAATATTCCAGTACGAAAGGTTCCTTGCTTTCATGGTGTTCTCACTTTACAAATGTTCATTCGCTAAACTCTTTATTGCTGGTAGAGGATATATGAAATGGCTGGTTAAATTGTGACAATAGGTAGGATATTTTTTGGTCGTGGTAAAGATCCTTTACCTGTTGGGATCCTTTATCACAGCACTGGAAAAAGTTTGTAGTGATCAAACCATTGGTTGGCTATGAACTCATGCCTTGCGATTATGACATTAAATATCACAAGAAATGAATGGCATGATATTTATGTCAGTTTTTTCTCCTGCACAAAATATGGCATGAAATTTATGTCCTCTGCATCCCCACTCTCTCTGTAAGTGTATATATATATATATAAACAGTCAGGTAACTAAATTTGGTGTTGCAGATAAGAACTTCACTTCAGGTTTTGGCCCTGCAACGGGAAGGCAGTTCGGTAAGCTTTACTCTGTTGTCTTGCTTTCATCCCCTCTTTCCTTTCTAATATTTCATGCACTCACATTTAAACATTATCATACTATTACTATCAGGTGCAGGTTAGAAAACAGAGAACTGCTTTCCCTCCAAATTTTGTGCACTCGCTTGACGGCTCACATATGATGATGACTGCTGTTGCATGCAGGGATGCTGATTTACGTTTTGCAGGTTTGTCTTGCAGTCTTTAGTATATGAAGCTTAAACCTAGTGAATAGATTGGAATTGACATATTGTCATGGTGTAGAAGACTAGAAGCCTTCTATGTCTTTGATGAATGAAGAAGTTGAAGAATGTCTTTTTCAAACAGTCCATGTAGAGCTATTATTTATATCATTACCTTTTATAGTTGGGTTAACTTTTTGTTCAAGTTTCAACTTGTTCTGTCTGTTGCAAACAATATGTGGTAGGAATTAATATTCTACTGTTTAATGATAATTGAAACTTGACTGATAAACTGAACCTTGACATATGGTTTGAACTTGGCAAGCATTTAAGCCATTTATTTTATTTTGTCCATTAAGCTCTCAAAAGTTGCTTATTTAAGCCTAGTAGAATGTACTTTTTGGGTTGATTATGATGAGAAGTTATCCTATATTCTAGTAACTTTGATACAACAATGAACAATTAATGTAATTCTTCATATCTCTGTAGCTAAGCCAGCTTACCCCTACTACATGCCCGAGTTAATGTTAGTTTTTCGTTGGAGCTTTTTTTGTGGTCTGCTAATTTTTGTGAGTTTACTGCTACTATGATGGATCTAGTTCTTCAAGTCATCCTTTCTTCCCTTTAACTTTGATTTCTTTTGAACTTATTCCATGTTACCATAAGTGCAAGTCATTGCATTATCAGAAAATCACATGTATTTATCCGTACTAAAACCTATTCAGAGTGTTATTATTCATCTTGTTTGACTTGCACCTAAATGTGCTATGAGGCATTCTGGATAAGAAATGTTTACTTATGAGGCTATGATAGTGCAGTTTCAAATGATGGTAAGTACTCCTAATAACTTGAGTTGAGAAACCAGAAGTGTTACTCAAGTATGAACAGTAATGTGTATCACAGTTAATTTTGTCATTGTATAGTTTCCAGCTATCATAACACTATCATCTGTAATCCCCACATCCTTATGAAGTGAATCTCCTTTTGCAGGTGTTCATGACTCTTTCTGGACACATGCAAGAGACGCGGATTTGATGAATAGGATACTGCGGGAAAAATTTGTGGAGCTTTATAACATGCCAATACTTGAAAATGTGAGTGCAGTGGCGTGTGATGACCCAGTTTTTCTCTCTGACCGACATGACCTAATAAGCGAGCATTTGTCATTGTCTTCAAAAGGAACTATGAATTAGTGTGTCTTCCTAACAAGTAATTTTGGAGGCTATAAACACTGAGTTGATCTTTAAAATGAAAGAACAATTAACAAAAAAGAAAAAGAAAAAGAGCCTCAAACATGCAACTTAACTAGAATGCTTCTATATATGAAATGGCTTCTCCCAGCTTCCCAGTAGCCAGATAACTGCTTGGCATTAGTTTTTCCTTTTTGTATTTCAAATATAAATCAACTCAATTATGACATTGTTTCATTTATTTATTTATTTTTATTAATAGTATTGTTGACCTGTATAAATAACTTGGATTATCCTCAGTTACTTGAAGACTTCCAGACGTCATATCCAACATTGAAGTTTCCATCTCTGCCTGAGAGAGGCAACTTTGACTTGCAAGAAGTTCTTAGATCTCCATATTTCTTCAACTGAATATTCATCAACTGTAAATCTGAAGCATCGTATTGGCATATTGCTACCTTTGACCATGAAGTTGTCAAGAGTTTCAGGCATATTGTGCAGAATTAAGCCGAAAGTTTGAGGACAGTAAAGGTGGTGAAGAGATGCCTGGTGCCATCGGCGAGTCTATGATCTCGAAGAAACGCCCTTGCACTGTAATTATGCCAACCCAGAAAGGGTCATTCCTAGCACAGAAGATGAAATCACCCAACGGGCTCATTCCTTTATGCAAAGAGGGAAACTCTAGATATGGTTGGATTACAAGAGTGTCAGATTTCTATTCATGGTTAATTTCTGGAGACCAACTTAGATGGCTACATGATTATGTTTCGATCATTCTAGCGAAGATATATAACCAGATGATTAGTACTTGCGGCTTCTTCTTTTTTTTCCTTGTGCTGTGAGCAGATCACGAGAAATTAGGTGATTTGATTGTTGTAAGACCAAGTAAATCTTATTCTCCTTGATTCTTTTTTTCTTTTAATCATGTACCATTTCTTCTGTAGATAGACAAGCATAGGAGAGAAGAGCCTGTTATATAGTGGGACCAAGCTCCATGTAACATTCACAAGCTGCTTGGCAACCCATGTAAAAGTTTTCCCTGCATAATGGAATGAAAGTTTGTTTCATCAGAGTAGATTGTTTGCTGCCCTGAAAACGGGTTTGTTTTTATATTTCTTCTTGTACATGACTGTGCTCTGCGTCTGCCATCTCTTTACTTCAACTGGAAAATGGGAATGGAGTTTAATTTTAAAGACTACCAGTTCTTCATTCTGCGGCTCTTACTTTGGAACATTGTTAATCAACATGATGTGGTTTCAAAAGCATCTCTTGGCAGTTTTATCAGAGATGATTCGTTAAAACTATGCTTACAGGATTTTATTATCCGAGAAAAAAACTATGAGCTGTGGTAGACAGCTGAAATTCAAGGAGGCCACGTATTAAACACTAGAAAATGCTCCAGGGCAGCCGCAGTTACTACTACTATTTTCATAATTAAAAGAAACTGAAAAGGCTACTGGTTTCACTGTAGTGTTATTTACTGTGAGTAGTGAATTTTTTAAAAAGAAATTTAATTTGATTCTCAAATTTTTATTTGTACAATTGAGCAATTTTGATCTTAAATCTTGCATGGTTTTTTGAGGAGGGAGGATTGAATTAAAAAATATGGGTCTGAAGTGGAAAAGGCGGATTTAAAATTTATTTAAAAAGTTTGTTTTAGTCTTTTATTTTTTCTAGTTATTAGGTGATCAATTTCTTTAATTTTAGAAAAATTATTTTTCAAACTAATTTTTTTTTATTTTTCAGTTTTTTTTAGGTGGGAGGAGAGAGGGGGCTCGCCAAATTCCAATGTAGAGAGAAGAAATTGTCGTTGCGACGATTCTAACCATCAAAACGATCAATTTTTGTATCAAATGGTTCCATTTGATGAAGAGAGTTCAAATTAAATGTTTTTTTTTATCTTAAAAGTGCCTAAAAAGACATATATAAGCTCAATAAGATTTTTTGTTTTAGGTTGATTTTGATTTTTGAGGCGGTGTTTCTGTGTTTTTGAAGGTCATGAGTTAATTTAAAAAGGTTTCCAATGGTGTTTTCTAGGTTTTTTAAATCAAAAATAAATTGAAAATGAGTTTTTAGAGAAATTAACCAATTAACTTAAAAACAATAATAAAGGTCTGTGTGTGTGGACCTAACCTTACAGGCATGTGCACGAGCTTTTTTTTTATAGGTCAGGTGCTTGGCCTGACTTACTAGGCCCAATAATGCCTAGCATTATTTTTTTAAAAAAAAAATTCTTAATTAAAACTTTTTTTATGTCTTTTCTAAAAAATTAATTTAAGTTTGTATTTTACTTCTCTGTTACTTCTTTTGTTTATTTATTTTTTTAAAATAAAAATTATTTTTTAATTATATTGAATGTGTTTAATTTTTGAAGAGGTTAATATAATTTATTTTTTATTTTTTTATATTTTATATAGATTAAATTTATTTTTTTAAAAATAAAAATATTAATTTTTTATAATATTTTTAATATGTGCAGCCTTGTATAGTAATTTTTTTCCTTTTATTTTTTTCAATAAATTTTATGTGTGTGTTGATTTTTATTACAATTTGATTTTAATAAACAAATTCATTAAACACAACCAGGTAGATAACTCGTGTTATAATATTAAATATCTTGATTTATATTTTTCTCTCAGATTTTTTAATTTTAATTTTATTTATTGTTAATGATTTTTTTTCATTTCTTTACACAGATTTTTTATTTATCTAATTAGATGCATGCATAAGTTTTTTTTATTTATATTCAGAAATTTGTTATGTAAAAAAAACGTGTTGAAAAATTTTACATGTTTATTTTTTTTATCATGTATTGTTGTGTTTTCAATTTGATCCTTATTTTTTAGATTTCTAATTTTTTTGCTTGACCTTTTTATAAAATTTTTATTTTATTTTATTTTACCATTCAATTCAAGTTTATAATGCATTGTTTTTTTTTATCATTATTTTTTTTATTTTTTTTTAATATTTTTATTTTTTTCAATTTAACTTTTAAATTAAAAATTTATTGTTGCTCTTTAATTTATTTTTTTATTTCAATTTTAATTTTTATTCTTTTAATTTAATCTAGTTATCCAATTTCTTTTATTTTTTTTAAATCATAATCGTTTTCAATTTTTTATTTTTTTTTAATTTTTTTTTTACGTCTCGCGGTGCCAGCAATCTAGTTATATCCAAAAGGAGATAGATGTTATAGCATAAACATGAGCTAATTTAACAGAGACAGAGCAAACCCTTACTGTACTATTCTCATATCATATTAACAATATTACATTAAATCCTGCGGAACCTAAGTTACATTGTTTACTGAAAAGATTAAAAAAATCATTGATAAACAAATAAGAATCGTCATTAAACACAGAGAATCACTAGGGTTTCTTCACCACTAACCCACCGAAAGAAATGGGTGTTCCAGCAACTCGTCCGCAGACCATCTCTGAGCAGCATTCCTTACAAGACACTTCCCCAGGAAATCCTTGGCATCATCAGATATAGAACTTGGTATCTGAGGCAAATCCTGACTGTCGCCTATCGTATACAAATAACCTGGAACATCCATGCGAGGCCACACAGGTTTACCACTCAACATCTCCACCACAGTGCAACCGAGTGCCCAAATATCTACACCGTAATCATACCTCTTCTCTTTAACCAATTCTGGCGACATATAAGGATATGTCCCAATCAGATCATCACCCCAATTCTGATTTTCATAAATGGACATTGCCAATCCAAAATCTGCAATTTTTGCAACAAAACCCCCACTCCTTTCTTCTGTACCAGGCACGAGCAAGATATTACCTGGCTTCACATCGCAGTGAATATACCCGCGACAATGAACGTACTTCAGGCCTTTAACAACATCTCTTGTATATTTCCTGACATCAGACTCGGGTAACCCAGAACCTGACAGTTTAATCTGACGATGTAAACTGCGCCCACAACAAAACTCTAAGAGAAGGTTGTAGATTTTTTCTCCGTCGCAACCCGTGTCGGTAATTTCATCTCCGTAGCACTTGATAACATTAGGGCTTGCTTTAAGATCGCAAAGAACCCTCTTTTCATGCTTGAGGGTAGACGCGTTTTCTAAACTAGCGGATTTTACAGCAATTTTATCAGGAAGATCACCATCGCTTGTTGTTGTTTTTCTTTTAGCAAGAAAAACAGAACCATAACCACCTTTACCAAGAAGGCAACATCTGGCCCAAGTAACCCCATGGCTCGTTTCCAAACTGCATCCAGCAGCAGCTTCTTTCAAGATTTCGAAACAAGTCCCTCTCTTCATGATGGCATTGCGTCTCTTCATCATAGCACGCCATTTTGCATCACGTCTTGGTTTCTTGACGGGTGCTGTGGACGATGACGACGAAGATGTTTTGTTGATTTTTTTGGCTGCCATGTTAACAAAACTCAATAACCCTTTTTTTTTGTGTGTGTGGGCGTGAGAGAGAGACAGAGATCGAGTAAGACGCTATATATGTTTCCGTTGGATTGGAGAGTTTGAACCAAATCCTGGCGACCCTCGGATTATTAACTTTACAAATACTTCCAAGTCGGTGCTGTTGTGATCTTTGAGGAAAAAATAGATTTTTTTTTTTTTGAAATAAAAGTGTCAGATTAAGAATGATCAACGCTGGTCAAGGACCATATGATTATCTTTTAACATTAGAGGGATTAATTTATTTATTTCAATAAAAATTATAATTAACTCAAAGAATGAAAGATTCTATACTGGAGAGCTTTAACCCATGCTCGATAAATAGGAAAAAATTTATATAATCAGGGGAGGGGAGAGAGATGGACATTCTAGTTCGTCGTGGTAACAAACATAGGATTTCACCCAAAAAATAAAAAAGGAAAATCAAGATCCTTAGACGGAGGTCCAACAGTGTTTTACAAAAAAATGAAGATTTTTTTATGTTTATTATTGAAAGAAAGATAGCAAGAATCTCCCTGTTCTTCATACATTAAGTTTTGACACTCAACTTTGAAGCTGATACAATCCCAACGGAAGATTGGTATCCATGCATGCATCTGCTGTGGAGAGTGTTTTGAGCATCCCTCGGCATGTATAAAAGAGTTGTTGATATAGAGCATGGCCGCTCTCTCATGATAAGAATATCATACTCTCAAACCCATAGCTAGTGTTTGAATCAGTTATGAGACCCATGGAAAGATCCAGCTCGAACTTCATGTCATTTTAGTTTTCCTAAAACACAGAATTACAGGGGATATACATCAGAAGAAGACGATGAAATATATCTCAGGCAAATAGGGAAAGCATGCAGCATCTCGCCGAGGCCATCATCAAATGTTTGTTTAAAATATTTATTTTTAACAAACACCTTATTTTTGTTTATGACATTAGAAGAAGTAGATGAAAAATAATTTTTAAAAAATAAAAAATATTATTTTAATACATTTTCAAATAAAAAATACAATAAACATATTACCGTTTCTCTTCCTACTGATTCACAAGTAATCCATTCCTTTCTGGTTGTTGGATTTTTAAGTTTAAATTTCTAATATCTACTCCGGCTAGGCGTTCAAGCGAGCAGAATCCATGCCAGCACACCCTCTCTTTTTTTCTTTTTCTTTTTTCCTTCATGTGAGGACTGAACTTAAAAGGCCAGTTTTGGTGTGGGAACTGTTATTTAAAAAAAAAATTCATCAAAAAAATTTAAAAATATAAAACAATAAATTTAAAACTAAAAAAAAAATTAGTTTTTTAAAAAATATAGTTGTACTGTAATATCATCAAAGCTTAAATAAAACAATTGCAGGCATCAAATTAAATAATAACAATAATTTAACATAAAAAAATCGAGGGAGGTAAGAGAGGGAACTTTAAAGTGATTTGTTCATCACAAAAAAAAAACTTCAAGAAGGTTGACAATGTTGTTGTTTCACTAACTAAATGATAGGATGTGATGAAAGTAAACTTTGTCACCAAAATAATAAAAAAAAAGTAAATAAATCAAAGGTAAACCACTTGGGATATCAGTAATGATCAACTTTACACTATCATGATGTGACATTGCTTCATGTTCACATGGTTATGTTGACAAACTGATGTATCTGACATGTCATGAAAGCAATATCTGCTGACTTAGAAACAGTAGGTTGACTTCTTGATCATCGTCTCGGTAAAGTTCCCCACGTAAACCTACTGATAACAATCCTCCTCATCAATATATGCATAGCATATAGACCTATAGCCCGGTGAGAGCACCTCAGGCTGACAAGGGACAGCCAATTCCGCAGTCAAGGGGTACAATCTAAAAGCAAAAGCTTGCAAAGGCTTCCTCAAATCCCCTTTTCTTACTGAATTCTATGCTCCACCCAGCCGCTCTACTCGCATTCTCTGTTCGGATCCTCATCGTTTCCTCATCTTCTAAATAACCGTGCATGTCTGGCCCCCCTCTGAGAGGCACTGGTTGTGGAGCAATGCCTGTTGGCCGTGGCTGTCCCCCAACAATTGTAGGAGCATACTGCCCAGCTCCAACGCTTATGCCCTGGGAGCTCTGGCTCGACAAATAGACAAAATTGAAGTTAATCAGGGGAGAGAGTGTGAGACGGGCATTCCAAGGAGTAACAAATGCATGATTTGAGACAATAAACATACTTTCCAGGTCTGAACTCAACGTTGAAAAGGGTTAATTACTTCTTCTGTTCCAAAGCGGCTAACTTTTCATCCCACTTGCCACATATAAAACAGGGCAATTTTTATTTTTATCTCAAGAAAATCATACTGCTTTTGCCAATCATCACTATAAATAGCTAGATTATTTCATATTTTGACAATGTTGGACTACACTCATATAAATTTAAGTTCCAAGTCTGAACTCCAAAAAGAATATTAATTCAAGGGACTTAACCTGATAGCATCCTCTCCTTCAGAGGGATTTGTTAACATATTATCGATATGCAAATATTTAATTTGGTGCTTTTGACCACAAAAGATTATAAGAGTCAATTACGATCTCTAACCCATTAAAATAGTATCCTTTCTAGTAGGAGATGGAAAAAATCTCACCATTGAAGTCACATTCATAAGCTAAGTGGATCCTGAAAAGCACTCTTGTTGCTACTTGGTGAGCCTTGTAACAGTTAAGAGCTGTCCACTCTTACTTGAACAAAGTTGTATGGACAAATTGTTGTCTCCTTCAAATTGAAAAGGCACATTTGGATTAAAACTATTTTGGCCTAGAATCAACTCAATGTGGTCTCTCTCTTCATTTTTTCCAGCAACTAACTAAAAAAAGGATGAAAAACTAAGCCAGCCTTTTTTTTTCCACCACTCACTACTGGTTTCATCCTGGATTAAAGATTTCACATACTATCCTAAGCTATATAATTACAATCTCAATAGCACTGTGGGTGTTCATCATTAATTCGAACTGAATTCAAAATCCAATCAACCTCATACAGCAAAAAGCAGAAAGTTGAAGTAGTAATGTAGGAGTGGTAATTAGTAGAGTGGTTACTGAACGAGAACCTTTCATAATTATAGCAGTAAAATTTGTGTTGCACTCAAATCCACTGAGGATCAATTCCAAACTAATTTTGTCAATCACATGGACGTACTACCTCCTCCAATTAGTGCATTTATGGATTATAGGTCTGTAAGCTATCATGAAGCTATATTTTCCTTTAGCTCTTAAGCCAATGTTATTTTTTTGCCTACCTCTCCTATCTGGCTCCTCTGTCCCACTACTTTAATTAATCACTCTTTCCCCCTAATGCATCCAGAAGTTGATGCCAGATATGGCGAAATCTAATCACATGATTCTCCCTCAACTTGTACTCATACAATGCAATCATCTCCTTCCAAAAAGGCACTTCTTCAAAAACTGGTCCTTTCTTGAGTTCTCACACATCCCTCATAACATCTTAGCAATCCTCATTTATGAACTCACTACACCACCAACCTCCATATCGTAGAATAGCCAGTCTAATTGCTGTTAGCATATGTTTAAAAAAGTAAAGATTCCAATCACACAAGAGAACTGCATTAATGTAACCACCCCACTTTGATTCTTTGGTAAATGTGCTCCTCGATGTTCCTCTAGATTCATATGACAGAAGCTAGGTATCAGAAGTAGACAAAGTCTTCACTCTTTTGGGGCTCGAGAAGCCCTTCTATTCCTGGCATAGCATAAATCTTGCAGTTACTTCACCACTATTATCATGCTTAACTTGACAGCTTTGAACTCCACGGTATTCCACTTTAACTCCAATCTTTGTTCACATCCACAGTTACATACTCAGAAAATAGCTTGCATAATTGCATATGGGATATGATTTATATATTGCCTGAGGGATTTATCAATAATCAAAAAATAAAAACCTAAGGACTCAACTTGAGAAGTAAATTTACAGTCAGGCATGCAGATGAAATATAAGAGTCACAGAGAAAAAGCTAGAATACACAAGAAGCAAACATCATTCTGAATTTTAACTATCTGTACAGGCTACTAATTTCAATTTCCAAGATCAGAAGGCAGCAGCCCATCATAAATAGATTAACCTTACCACAAACAACAAACTAAAATAAAAAATGTGACACCAAATCAAACAACTATGAAATTGATAATAGAATAGGAAGGATCAATAAGAGCCTTCAAAACAATATTTTTTTTTTTTAAGAAAACAAAGATATCCCAAATAAAAATAAAAATAAAAACTCATTATATTCTCACCCCATCAGTATTATCAGTTTGTGCAGGAGGCCCCTTGCTTGCCGACATAGCTAAGGCTAATTCTTCAGCCTGTTAATCAGAATAAAAGGTTACACCTGAGAAAATCCTCACAAGAATTATCTACATATTGTTGAAATCCTGATATGTGGTGCTGATTTCACCTATTGCATTGTTGCTTTAAAAGTAAAAATAAAAGGATTCGTGAAAGTACCTTCCGAGCGTGATTAATCAATATTAGATCCGCATTTTCTTCTTGATACTCAGCAATTTTTACTTCAGTAGCAGCGACATCATCTCCAGCAACCAAGTTAAATACTGTCACGAGACCTTTTCTCGTCAAGATAATATCTTAAATTGAAAACAATCCTTAAAATTAATTGCGATAAAGGAAAAAAAAAACTCACTCATATCCTCTACTTCTTCCAAGTAATCATTGTATTCCCTCAACGACGGAAAATCATCTTCTCTCTTATTGAATCTATAAAATAATTCAACTTCGAATTATGATCTGCTACATATATGCTAAACAATACTGCTATGGACACATTGGAAGCAAGAAAGTAAAAACCAATCACATTACAAGCTGATGCAAAACTGTGCATGAAAAGGAAAATCTCTCATGTTATTAAACCTCGTAACTGATTACATGATGCTGATGATTGAAAGACAAAACAAGTTTTTCCTTAGAAAATCATTTAGTTCACTACGAAATTTAAAACGCGAAAAGAACAGATATACAAGGGCAACGAAGAAAACCCAGAAAGAAAAATTACATGCTAGCAATCCTTCTCCTAACCACTATCTCCTTGTTGTGGGGATTAATATTGGAGACTACCATATTTTCTGAAGGTTCCCACGAATCAAGATAGCAGAATCTAGCACAACAAATTATTCTCTTAGATTACAAGAGACCCATGGAAGCAAACATTTCGTATTTGAAGGGTTACTGTCGCTAGAATGTGCTATGAAGGTGAAGATTTCTTGAGCCGTTGATGGCCGTTTTGTCCTACCGACACCAAATCTTGAACCTCCGATTAGAATCACAGCATGGCTATCAATTTGGCTCGTGGTACAGACTGGAGAGGTGAGACAAGGGGACGAGGGAGGTTTCTGAGCCTGGCGAAACGGCAGTGTTAAGGAAACTGGGTAGGAGTCCAGGAGTTGGGTTGAGGGCTACGGGCTGCTAGGTCGAACTTCGAAGGCTCTCGTACAATCTTTTTGTTGTTAAATGTTAGTTTAATTAGCAATTTTAAAAATCCTTTTAGGTTAAACATGCCTTGCCTCATTATTCTAAACAAATAAGGGTTTAAATTTAAAACAAGTATTGGCTATTGGGGATTTGATGTAATATGTATTGATGTGATGGTAGGGTTTACTTTATTTCAAAAAAAATTAGATCGACTTAAAAATTACATTAAAATATCATTCATTGAAATGATACTTATATTTATTTTTTTATTGTATTATTATTTTACTCTCGTAACTTCGATAAAAAATTTAAAGTGTATTTATTTTTGAGGTATTTTTTGTGGTTATGATTTAAAAAAAAAATAAGTTTTAAAAAAGTATGGTTAGGTGTGGTTAGTTGGATTTAGATACGTATTTGGTAAAAATTGTGGTTGAGATTTATGTGTAGCAAAAAACATGTATAAAATATTTGGTAACACTTGTGTTTGAAAGTGTGGTTGCGGTTGCTTTTCAAAGTGTTTTTTACTTGAAAATGTATCAAAATAATTTTTTTATTTTTTAAAAAATATTTTTGATATCAACGTATCAAATTGATCTGAAAACATAAAAAAATATTAATTTGAAGTAAAGAAAAAAATAAATAAATAATTCAAAATTTTTCAAAAGCGTTTTTGAAACGTAAAAACAAACAGCGTTATAAACTCAGTTAAAAAAACATGTAAAAACTGCTTCACAAAAACTACGTTTCAAACTCAATCTTTTAGTGGATCCCACAGTATAAAACGCAGTTTGGTGTATTACCAAATACCTTACTGTGTTTTTTACACTGCAAACGCAAAAATTAAAGGTAAGCAAACACACCCTTAATAGGTTTACATAGTTGGCTAGGATTTATTTTTTTTAATTAATTTTTTTTAATCTCATTATCTAATATTGAGTTAAAGAGATTTCGTAATTTATTTATTTTTTCTATTAGTTTATAATTCCCAATGAAAAAGATGATTTCATTCCGATTACAACTTTTGTTAGTTTTTTATTAGAAGGACGTAAATATCATTTCTTTATTTTAATGAACAGTA
>Ga0307515_10007005_pt1 | contig 22388 bp, 30 predicted proteins | sample 17_EM_MG_FD_194513 | JGI IMG/M metagenome (GOLD analysis project Ga0307515, IMG submission 194513) | Populus trichocarpa ectomycorrhiza microbial communities from riparian zone in the Pacific Northwest, United States - 17_EM | ecosystem: Host-associated > Plants > Roots > Unclassified | place...
TGGAGCATATCCCTTTTTTCCCGCCAAAAGGGCAGGCTGAACCCGAGATTTCGCGCTTGCCCACCCTCGTGAGACCGCGTAGATACGAGGACGAGACTTCCTCACGGAAATACAGCATACTCGACACACTCGACACTCGCCCCACGATGGCGGGTGTCCCGTTCGTGCGCACGTCGCGATCGATTTGTAAGCCCCGTGCATTTGCGTCCGTCATTACCCACCCCCTGAAGCCACCCATGGAACACATCTTGTGTCCTGCACGCCTCAGTCAATGAAGGGTGGCTACACACAAGACGGGATCGACCAGCATCGAGTCTGAACTGCACTCTTTCAGGTGGAAAAGCCTTTGACCTCTTCAGGGAAGCTTGTGCACAGACCTCTAGTCTCAAAATGCTCACAGTCGCAGCCGTGAAAGGTTCCAATGATGGTGATTACCGAGAAACCTAGCTTCGATGGTTGGACTCCCCGATTTCCCTGCGATTTCCTGTACTAAGGCACCTAGATATCCGACATGCGTGACCAGTTTTTCACACGCGAAACTAAAAGGCTACCTGAGAAACCCCCGCCGGGAACGAAGCGCTCTGAGCATACTGAATAATGTAATAACATGTACAGAGCCCATGCAAGTGGTCGTGACCCCAATCAATAAGGGAAGACATATCCTCTGTACCCAACGTAACTGATCCAGACGGGCTATTGAATTTGGTTTCGTCTCATCCCGTGTGAGCAAAACGAGGGGTTGAAACACATTCTGCATTTTTGATGTTCACTATGCCCGTGGAGCAAAATTGGCAAGTTCCGGGGTTGGCGTCCTGCTTAGCACTGCTCACAATGCTCGTCGTAGTTCTGACAAGTCAGAAAACTGGTCTACTGAAGGTGTTTAAAGGTTGAAACCCATGCACCACGCCACAGTATCTTCGATCCTTGCCTGGTGGGAGTAGGTTTGAACCAAGGCAGGGCCAGTTTGATTGCTATCGTGTTTTTGGCTTTTGAGCTTTCGAGACAAAGATAACATCCACCCACTGACATAATGTTGACATCGGGGTGTCGAGCCAAATGTCACGCCACAAACTGTCCCTATCATGAGCCTATCTTGGTCGGGCTTCTTTTCGTTCAGGCTTGTGGTGTGAGCAGCTCGGCTTTCACGCCCGTGCTCCGATTCGGGTCCAATCGTCGAAGGATGGCGTGTAATGGTAGTACTGTAGTCGTCTGACCGTAGTGCCACCAGTTCAAGAGGGGAACGGTGGACACGTTTGCCACTGAAGCCCATGTGGTCGCCAATCGCAGCAAATTACCAGACCACGATGTGAAGACATTCAAGGAGATACCAATCGGGTAGGACAAAACAATAGGATGGTGGGCCTCTGGTTTCGGGTGGTCCAGAATGCAGTGGAGACCAAGTTTAAGGAAGAGGATTTTGGGGCACACGAGGTTCGTGCCTAATTTCCAAAGACCCAAACAAATATTTAAGCACTGTGGTTGTTTTTGGCATTATATCTAGACCTTAACTCGACACTCACAACTTGACGCGTCGTTGGTGATCGTTTCGACGCGTTTCCCGATGGAATATCTTGATAATATATGTTGGATGCCCCTCAGAGTTTGATTCCAATTGCAATAGCTGGACTCTCGTCTCTTGTCAGTGGATGCTGCCAATACATCGAAAGCCTGAGGCCGAGGCTGAGGTGATACAACGCGTTTTCTCGGAGTAAATACGAAAGTGAAATGGTTTAAATTTACTCCTAGAACTCGCATCCTGCTTGCGCGTCGATGTTCTTGCTTCCACAGTTAGTTCTCAAGCTAAGGTTACATACCAGTCGTTCAGTTTGACGCATTTCCATCGAGGTACCTCTGGTGGTGTAGGTGTGTGTCTTCATATAGATCTTTAGGCTTCTTGCCATTTATGTGTGAGCGCTCAAGCGAGGGTCCTTCAGGGAATAAAGGTCACTGGAGATGACTTGAAGCAATTCTGTTTCAGTCTCCTTACGATGCAGCTGAGGACGTACCCGCTGACCCTGTTACATGACAAGTCCGCGACGACCATGGTTCACTGCATGGGCACTGGGGTTGTTGGTCGATCTATTATCTATCGCATATAACTTACCAGCAAGTACTGATGTTACTTATTGCTTAGGGTGAGTGACGAAACATTGGATCCCAGCGTCTACCGTGTTGGTGGGTTGGTAGAATTTGGACCAGTCCACTCCAACCACAAAGTCAAAAAGATGCAGCGGGGGCTTCCTATGGTAGGTAAAATGCATTTATACGTGATTTTCACTGTTTATTTCCTCTATTATCCAGCAACCCACCGTCGTCCTGCTCAAGGAGGGCACAGACACCTCGCAAGGCAAAGGCCAACTGCTGTCCAATATCGCTGCTTGCCTTGTCGTCGCCGACACACTCTCCTCCACACTTGGCCCACGTGGTATGGATAAGCTCATCGTATCCGATCGTGGCGAGGCACAAATTACAAACGACGGCGCGACTATTCTCAAGTTGCTTGATATCGTTCACCCCGCTGCCAAGACCCTTGTCGACATTGCAAGAGCACAGGACGCAGAGGTCGGGGATGGGACGACAAGTGTAGTTTTGCTTGCAGCCCAGTTCTTAAAAGAGATTCGGCAGTACATCGAGGAAGGGATGAGCCCACACGTGATAATCAAGGGCTACAGGATGGCCGCCGATATGGTACGTATTCTCTCCTAATGGGATACATCAGGCTCACTGGGGTTGAAATTGCAGGCGATCAACCGAATAAAAGAAATCTCGATTTCGATCGACAAAAGCGATACACAGTGTGTACCTACCATCCTATGCACATGTAATATACTCACTATTCCTTCAGATCATTCCGTGATCTTCTTATTAAATGCGCTTCGACCTCGATGTCCTCAAAACTCATTCATTCGGAGAAGCCCTTCTTCGCTAATATGGTCGTAAACGCAGTGCTGTCTTTAGATCAAGAGGAACTTGATGAGAGTCTCATCGGCATAAAGCGGATCCCTGGCGGTGGAATGCAAGATTCGCTCTTGATCCAAGGAGTCTCTTTCAAGAAGACATTCACTTACGCTGGTGCCGAACAACAACCCAAGCAGTTCAAAGACCCTAAAATTCTCTGCTTGAATGTGGAACTCGAGCTTAAAGCGGAAAAGGACAACGCGGAAGTACGCGTACATCAAGTTTCGGATTACCAAGCCATTGTCGACGCAGAATGGGAGATTATCTACCGAAAACTTCAACTCATCGAGAATACCGGAGCCAAAGTTGTTCTCAGCAAGCTACCGATCGGTGATCTTGGCACCCAATGGTTTGCCGATCGCGACATCTTCTGTGCTGGTCGCGTCCCCGCTGCGGATCTTCGAAGAGTTGTACAAGCCGTTGGAGGTTCCATCCAGAGTACGTGCTCCGACATCCGGCCCGAACACCTTGGCACCTGTGGCCGATTCGAAGAGCGGCAAATCGGTGGTGAGAGGTTCAACGTGTTTGAAGAGTGCCCGAAGGCGAAAACCTGCACACTGTTGCTACGGGGTGGTGCGGAGCAGTTCATTGAAGAGGTCGAGAGGAGTCTACATGACGCCATTATGGTGGTTAAGAGAGCGGTGAAGAACGGGGACGTCGTCGCCGGTGGTGGGGCTATCGAGGTGTGTTTCCAATTGCAACACCGCTTTTGACAACCTTCTCAAGTCGCCTTACGCAGATGGACCTTTCCGCTCATATCCGAGCGCACGGCCTAGGACTCCGCGGCAAGCTCCAATTCGTGCTGCTCGCATTTGCAAAGGCCTTGGAGATCATCCCACGCCAGATTTGTGACAACGCCGGGCTTGACTCGACGGATGTCCTGAACAAGCTTCGAGCGCGGCACCACACAGGCGACCGAAATTATGGTGTGGACGTCGATGGGCCCGAAGGTGTACGGGATAATATGAAGGCGTTTGTCTGGGAGCCCAGCTTAGTAAAGCTGAATGCCATTAGCAGTGCAGCTGAGGCGGCGTGCCTGATTCTTAGCGTGGATGAGACTGTGAAGAATCCACAAAGCGAAGCTGTACGTCCCACCCTATCCTTTTTGGTAGACTGAAACCCGCTAATCTTCCTGGCATCGTAGACGAACACTGGACCGAGGGCTCCTCCAGGAACGGCCCAGCGCATGATGAGACCTGGGCGTGGACGCGGTATGCCCAGACGATGAACACTTGTGACGATGGATGTAGGTAGAAGTGTAGATGAAGCAAATCTGAAGACAGACTTTCCAACCAAGATCAAGGACAGGTTTTTCCGACAGATCAGACGAACAATTCCATATAGCTTTGGGTCTTGTGCGAAGGTGCTTACTCCTTGAGAGACCCTCGGCACTTACTACTCTCATCGCCTTTATGGTGGAGACATGTACGCCATCGGGTGGAGTACAGCGCCTTCGCCTATTACTTTTCTTCTATAACTGCGCCGGGCATCTGGAGGTGCGGCCTTGAATGAAACCCCAAGATCTACTGTCGTTCTACTCTACTGAGTTCATGAGCCCACCACAAGTTCACGGACCACGGAGTGCTGCACTTTGGATTGGCGATCACGCACTTAACAGCTTCCAGGTATATCAGCCCCTGTTTCCAGTTAATACCCGGATGATTTTAACACTTCTGGCGTGTAACCTTGATCAACAATATCCCCATTCCCTCCAGTAAGCTTCTTAACGAGCCTTTTAGATCGACTTGAGAACGTCTGCACTATTGTATGCACATATCGGTAACTCTTCTCCCCACACTATAGATTCCAGTAAGTAAAGATACGCATTATTATTTATCCACTCACCGTCTCCAGTCAGACTCGTGGTATCGTTGTTCACTTCGGTGATTCTCAAAGACGCATATATATCGCACTCCACTCCAACAACCACGTTCGGCTTTTCTGTGAGATGCCGAGACGGAACGACCTCTGAATGGTGGCGTGAGTACTTGGTCGGGCGGCCCGTGGGGCCTCGATCACAGCAGCAGAACTTGTTGAGATCATAGATCGGCACCAGTCACGCCTATTTTTAAGCGACGTTCGGGTTTTCGTATGCGATCATCGAACACGCAACCGAGTATGCTCTTTTATTATCCGGGCTTGGGAGTTTTCTTCGATCCACGGTCACAACACTCGCTAGCCGTTTGGCCTCGATCTACCTAGTATAGTACGCGAGAGAGCCGTAGACCCCCTGACTTAAGGAACCCGCGATGCCCGATGGCCCATTTGCTCTCGCCGACCTGGCCACTAGCGATTAGCGTCCAACAAATGTGGGCCCTGCATATGCACGTGGATAATCAAATTGACCCGTGCGATGTGATAGTACGTGGCAAAGAGGATGCGAACATGATGCTTCAAGACTTGGTGGAAGAAATGAGGAACTGGGATTACAGAAACAGTCCACTGAGATGGCTGATGATCACAGACGCCGATTTACCATCACCCTTCCTGGTTAGCTGGCCTTTGGCGCTGTTGATTAGCTTTGGTTCGCCTCGTGGGTTGGTGGGTGTGACGCAGCCACTCCAAGGTGGCCGTATATAGAAACTATGTATAGCATTCACCTTTCTCGGTCAAGTGCAACACGTTGAATCAGAAACCTTTTCGAAACTCACACACAAACACACTAGTGTACCTTGGACTCTCCCTTCGCCGACCGTTAAGCACGTTAAGCACGTGCGACGCGATTCGTGAACAGACGGCTCAAGGACTACGAAATTGAGTGATTATAGCCCTGAATACTGCGATTGTTGTATATTGCGACTCGGGTGGCGGAAGCCCAAATCAACAACTCCGTAGCTCCTAGCATTGCTCTGCAATCAGGGCGACTTACGTTTCTAAATTGCGATATCCGGTCTATCCTTCTACCACTTTGTAATGTCAGCTGGAGATGCTGTCGCGACTAGCGCGTACACTGAGTATGTCCACGCTGCCCCTCGAGAGTTGCACCCCCTTCTCTCCCTGATAGCAGCTTGTTTCTCGGTCATATGTGAGTAATAGCGAGATTTTATATCTGCGTCCTCTACAAGAAATCCTAGACGAGACTGACAATCCCCCAAGTCTGGCTCTTAACGTGGATCAAGTCGGCAGTGGCCTTCATCACTATATCAGTTCCCAGACTTATTTACGCCATTTTGTCATATTCATTTACTTTGACCGTAGGCGACATACCATCCTCTGTCAGGATATATACTCACACGCCGCAGCTCAACTTCTATACACTCGCGTTACTATTTCTTTGTAACGCTATCGCATTATCCGTCTATGTCCGGCGCCGCTATCTCAGCAAATACGAGAACCTCCGAGAGCTTCCTCTAAACAAGCCTACTGCACAGGAGCTGCATCCCGATGTTAACAAGAACGAAGAGCCCGCTCCATTCCACAACTACCTTGACGAGTTTCTTCAAGCAATCCGCGTTTTCGGTTTCTTGGAGAAACCGGTTTTTCACGAGCTGGCGCGTCACCTCCAGACAAGGCGCCTCATCACCGGAGACAGTATTGCCCTCGACGCCGATAAAAGCTTTTACTGTGTCGTTGATGGCAATGTGCAAATATTTGCTCCTCCAAATGGCAGCACTGGTGAAGCAATGGACGATGACTGGAACGATGGCATGTCTGGCTACCAACTTCTGAACGAAGTTGGAAGCGGCGGCACAGTCTCGAGCTTGTTCACAATTCTCAGCCTTTTTACTGAGGATGTGCAACTACGTTGGACGGAGGACGAATCGATGACCGGGACTACTCTCATACGTTCCCCGGTCTCAGAGCGATTGGACCGTCGAGGGCGTGCAGGGAGCAATCCAATTTTCGACCCAGACCACACTTCTACGACGTTGTCACCCCCTGGCTCGCACCGGTCAGAATCAACCGTCTCTGACGGGTCGTCTCTCAGCTCCACCTCAGCAACCGTCCTTGCACACGAACCACAGAGTCTACTTGTAATGGATCCTCCCGCGCAAGACTGGGACCCTTCGGGTTGGTCTCCACCATCAGTCTCGCAACCGACAACGCCTACCGCAAACCCGCGTTCGATATCAAGAAATTCCTCCTTCCCTAGAGGTCAAGCAGGCGCGACCGTTTCCCAACCTGTTCAACGGGGTACAGTTGTGCGGGCTCTCAATGATACTACCCTGGCGGTTATCCCCGCCGAAGCATTTGGACGTTTAACCAAGAAATTTCCAAAGGCATCGGCTCATATTGTTCAAGGTAAGTCTATGAACGTCGACCTGAATTATTCTTACGTTCTTTTGTCAGTCATCCTCACCCGCTTCTTCCGCGTCACCTTCCAAACCGCTCATCGATACTTGGGCCTCACTTCCGAGCTACTGCGAACAGAGAAGTCCATCAACGATATTGCCTGTCATCCCCTCCCAAGGTCCTTTTATGAAGGTGGCGGAGTAGAAAATCTACGCCAGAGGTTCCAACGCGACGGAACGGGTGGAAGTGACGATGAGACAGGTACCTCTGATGATGACCTTAGTCAAGATCGAGGTCCTCGAACGGGTCCCTGGTCTGGCCCAAGACGCAGTAGAAACATTCCACGCCGCATTCCAAGCGAACTCTCCATCTCTAGCAATACCACCGTCGGGAGAAGACGTACAGAAGTCCCCCGAGTTTCAAGCTCTGCTAGTATCCCGGAGAGTCCTACCGAAGATGCTACAAGGCCAGGACAACCATCTTCACAGGCAACATCGTCGACAGCTCCGATGCACTCCCCCATTGCTCCTTTCAAACCCACCTTGTCTCGACTAGTAGTCAATGCAGGCGATTTACACACAGCCGGCGATGTCTCGTCTACTCTCCATTCGTTGACCCGAAAATGGAGTGTTCTTGCAACTCCAGCCCTGGGCAACAGTAGCCGCCACAGTTTGACGAAAGTATCTTCACGATCGTCGGGAGGACTTCGGGAGACAGCACGCGTGTCAACAGAGGACTTTGACCTTCGAGATGAAGTAATGTCGTGCATCGCGAAATCGATTGGGTTGATGCAACCGCCACTATCGGGCAACGCCGCCGCTGCAGATGGAGAAGCTCCACACAATCTGGCGCAACGCCCGTCGGAACGACCAAGCGGCCGCACAGCAGCAATGTTTAATGCATCCTTCAGCGCTCTACTAGCCCCGACTGATGATGGGGCTTCAAGTATCACAGGTGGAAGCTCGAATGCTGCTAGTGGGAAAGACTATATGAGCGGTTTGGATAATGAAGTGGAGATCCTCTGTTTCACAGCCGGTTCTTTGTTGGTGAAAGCGGGTGAAAAGAACGCAGGTATGGGCCCTCGGGTGCATCTCTGGGTACCTTACTTACCAACACCGTAGGCCTCTACTACGTTATTGATGGGTTACTTGATGTGTCTATGCCGGCGGAAGGGTCGGGGGTGGGAGAGGAGGAGCCAGATCGAAAACGCTGGGCTGAGAAGTATGGGACCAAACCACAGGAGAAGAAGAAACCGCCCGTGAAGCACCTATTCACTGTTTCTCCGGGCGGTATTGCAGGCTATCTTGGTTGGTGATAAGCCTCTTAATCAGGTCAGCACTAAAGTCCCCTTTAGCCTCTCTCTCTGGTATTGCGTCATATGTCGATATCCGAGCGAAGACGGACGTTTACGTGGGCTTGCTCCCGGCGCACGCTCTTGAACGCCTCTTGGAGAAGCGACCGATTGTTCTGCTGACTCTCGCTAAGCGCCTTATATCACTCCTCTCTCCGCTTGGTGAGCTTAATCTCTCGTTTCTTGTGCTTTTCTAATAGGCCCTCAGTTCTACAAATTGATTCTGGTCTTGACTGGACACAACTTAGTGCCGGCCAAGTGCTTTGGAGACCGAACGACGAGAGTGATAGTGTCTATATAGTTATCAACGGACGCCTCCGCGCTCTGATCGACCAAGATAACGGGGAGGTCTCGATTGTTGGAGAGTATGGTCAAGGAGACACTGTCGGTGAACTAGATGTCATCACAAATTCGCAGAGGCGGACAACAGTTCACGCAATCCGTGACACTGAGCTGGCTCGTATGCCCATGACCCTCTTCAACGCTATCTCTATGCGCCATCCTCAATCCACGGTTCAATTGCTCCGGCGCATTGCTTCTCGTGTTCGAAATGAAGTCGGAGACCCCTCAAGTATGTCTCCCGGAGTCTTGCCGTTGTCACGGCCGCTCAACGCAAGGACCCATACCTCGAACATGGGGACCAATAACCTTAACCTCAAGACTGTTGCTATCCTACCTTCAAGCAAATCAGTCCCAATCGACGCGTTTGCAAAGAGGTTGCAGGCGGCGCTGGAGGACGTAGGCGCACCAACACGCTACTTGAATCAAAGCGCAGTGATGCGTCACTTGGGGAAACACGCGTTGGTTCACCACACCATAGTTCTAACTGGCCTTAGCTAACTTGATTTTAGCTTCTCCAGGATGGGAAAGCTGAAAGTCGCTGGTTGGCTTGCCGATCTTGAACAACGCTATCGGATCGTCCTTTATGTAGTTGACTCACCAGTTTCCTCTCCTTGGACGCAAACCTGCATCCGACAGGTTGGCTGCTTCTCCTTCTCAACTTTATCAGTGGCTGACAGGATGACAGGCAGACTGTGTTATGGTCGTTGGCAAAGGCGATGACTGCTCGGCTGGCGAATATGAACGGCTTCTGCTATCCATCAAAACAACTGCTCGGAAAGAGTTAGTGCTCCTGCATCCAGAACGGACCGTCCCACCCGGAACCACTCGACGGTGGCTGAAAGTAGGTTGTGCAACACACTGCTGTCTCTGTTCGCTAAACCACTTTGTTTTAGACACGCCCTTGGGCTCATGCCCACTTTCACGTCGAGCTTCCCGTATGTACCATTCGCCAACCGAACATAATGCCGCTCTAACTATCTGACAGGGTCTTGAAATTTCAAAACCTGTAGCAGAATTGCACGACCCTGCTGCTGTTATTGCTTTGAAGAACCTCAAGGACAAGGTACAAACCGAGTTACAGAAGTATCGATTGTCGCGATCTAGACCAAGGCCACGTCGACATACTCATGACAGCGACTTTGCGCGGCTCGCCCGGCATCTGTGTGGAAAGGCCGTTGGCTTGGTCCTTGGAGGTGGAGGTGCTCGTGGATTCGCTCATGTCGTTCGTTCTCATTGCTCCGACGACAATATTGTCTTTCTGACCGGTTCCAGGGATTCATTCGTGCCATGGAAGAGAATGGGATTCCAATAGATCACATTGGTGGTACGTATTGAAAGTACTAAGGGTTTCTTTATATCAATATTTGCATACGTGCTAGGTACCTCTATGGGCGCCCTTGTTGGCGGCTTATATGCGCAAGAAGGTGATATAATCTCCGGAGCGGCAAGGGTAAAGCAGTATGGCACTCGCATGTCAACCTTTTGGAGATTGGCCACGGATTTGACATGGCCCGTTGTCGCATACACAACCGTGAGCGTGTTTCTTTCTACCATTCGTTACACCAAAGCGACTAAATCCTCTGGACTAGGGTCACGAACTTAACCGTTCCGTTTACAAGGCCTTCTGGGACTCTCACATTGAGGATATGTGGCTGCCCTTTTTCTGCAACACTACCAATATCTTGGAATCACGAATGGAGGTCCACGAGACTGGCTACGCATGGCGATATATCCGTGCGTTCGTTCCAACCCTTTTGAGCGAGCGTATGTTGAACCGCCCTCAGGTGCTTCGATGTCTTTGGTTGGCCTTGTTCCCCCACTCAGTGACAATGGTCGTGTTCTAGTTGATGGTGGATACGGTAATTTCATCATTTGTTTGAACTCAATTCACCTCGTTCATACGTTTACAGTGGACAATCTTCCCGTCTCAACCATGATGCGACTTGGCGCAAGTACTGTCTTTGCGGTTGACGTTGGCTCCGTAAGTAATATAATCCATGCTAAGAAAATGTTACTTAGTCCACCCTTTTGATTAGTTGGATGACAATACTCCACGGAATTTTGGTGACACTGTCTCCGGTTGGTGGATGCTACTCAACCAATACAACCCCTTCTCGCGTGCTCGCAATATACCGAGCATAGCAGAGATCCAGAGTCGACTGGCATAGTGAGTCGCTCGGTGTCCCTAATTGGCGCACCACTAAAAAATTTCCCGATTGCAGCGTCTCAAGTGTTCGAACATTAGAGGAAGCCAAAGTAGCAAACGGTTGTCTCTATTTTGCACCGTCAGTGCAAGAGGTACGTCGTGTTGGCCCCATCATCTTTCTTTCGCTCATTAGTTCTGTCAGTTTGGTACACTCCAATTTGGGAAGTTCGAGGATATCGTGGAGAAGGGGTACAAGTCAGGATTCAAGGCTCTACGAGAATGGAAGGAGGAAGGGAAAGTACCGATTGTTGCGCACGAGGGGGTCGATAGGGGTAAACGCAAAGGAAGGGGACTCCGCAGAAATTCTATATAATATGTATTACATAGTGATTGGCGCATGGACGCTTTTGGTCCTCGTTATGATGTCCTTTTGGAAGGAACACGGTGGTGTTCTCACTTAGCTCCTAACAGTCGTGCGCATCGTTTTGCACCAGTTCAAGACTTTTCACAGGCCGTACTAAAGCAAATAAAATGACGGGGGCGTCGTGTTTCTGTGCTGTTGAATCAGTTGACCGCCTCGCCCCTCTCAGCACGGAGTCTGACCAATGGTTTAGTGGTAGAACACAACTACTTCTTACAGCTGTTCATCCAAATCGTTGAGTCCTGTTAGATCGCTGTGACGCATCAGTCCAGCCTCATTTCTGTCCTCTCCAGCCTTGCCTTTGTTTAGCCACACTCCCGTTTGCGGCATAGCCGGCCACGACCTCTGTGCACATTTCTTCCTGACCGGGCCTAATCTCTTTCCGACCTATTGTTCTTAGGACTGTTGTGGCTTCCACTATACTTCTGTTTGGCCATTTGCCAGTTTATCGTTTCGTCATCCTCTTGAATCAGGTCCACGTACTCTCCTGCCCCGGACAGCATTTTACCTCACAACAAAATGCGTGGAGTTTGAGGTAGTGTAGCGATGGTTCTGGTAGTCGCTCATCTGTTGTACTAAAGGTGAACAACTGCGGTAGCTAGTAGCCAACCAGCAGCCATCCTGTACCATCTTTAGTATAGACCTTATAGGTACTGGGAGATCCCTGTAACAGCTATCAATACATGTGCATGACGGGAGCCTGAGACATACAGCCACCGGCTTAAACCAAATAAAGAGATCGTTGAATTCCGCATGGATCGACATCTCCAAGGTAATAACGTTCTCGAGCCGATGTATTTCGTTGCCGTTCAAAGACTCAATCCAAACGAAGGCTGGAAACGAAACCGCGTTTCCACATCCGTCGGCAATCCGGAGCGAATTGACTCTCAACCCGACGGTCCACCATTCCACCTCGAGTCACCAACATTGAGATCTACTGGTAGTCCTGTCCTCGAGATCTGGTATTGATCACCTCTTACTATCTGTTAATTGTATCTGGCAGAGGACCTTTGATAGTAGGCAGGCACCCCCATTTCACTTCTGTTATACCTACCATGTAGTATATAATGCGTGTATTCTAGATACCTGTCCTCTGATCTAGTCAAAATATCGTCTTGCGCAATCACTCTGCCCCTTAACTTTTGTGTCCCATGTCTCAAGACATTCAATTATTCGCCCTCAAGCCCAGTTTCATAATTCTATTCTGTATTCACGACCAGCAAGATGAGCGATCGATCGCGATAATTTTGGGAAAACCCCGATCCAGAGAATGATAACGGTTCTAATAGTATATCCTGACTATTCGCCAATTGTTATTATTCGCATTGCATCTGTCAACTCCTCGATTGCCTCCACTGCCAGTCAACACACCCGTAAACCCATTCCTAAACCTCCCTCTTTCGAGGCTGCTCAATTTTTTTGACTGCTCAACCCCGTAGCGTACGCCACCCATTATGTCTGATCGCAATCTCCGTGAAACACCTTCGAGATCGTCTGGCCGTCTACACCGGCGTCTTTATATTATTCTTCGGCCTTTCTTCGAACGAAGCCCAAGAAGCCGGGCCTTCCATCGGAAACTCCTTTCCGAAGAAGAGGAGAGGCGCAAGAAACACGGCCCTTGCCTTGTATGCGGCCCCAAGCCATTTCGCCGACAAATGCGACCGCCTCAAGGATTCTGCCAAGGCCCGCGCCGCAAATCCAGAGTCCATTGATGAATAAGAGGGTACGGACTCCGATGGCGAGCGCTCCACGTCCAGAGCTGAGACTTCGGGTGCCCCAAACTCACGCCGGCGATCAGTGGTGTGTCCGCCTTGTGGGAGGCACGAGCGGAACAAGAGGCTATGAAAGAGGGGTATGACCTGGGGATCTTGAGGCTGCTCTGGCATTGTGGACGTTAGACGGAGGGTAGCAAGGCCCGATTCAGCACGGGGCAAGGAACTGAAGGTCGATCGGATCTTGAGGACAAAATAAAAGACTATCATTGGACCTCGATGTCATCATCTGGTGATAACTCTAGGTGGAGCGGTAGACCGTAGACCGTTGCGTTGAGAGTCAATCGTGGAGCGAATTAATTTATCGCCGTTACTACCGGGTGTGGTGATCCGGCCTTCGGATTGAGTGTTCAGGTGGAGTGAACGGAGTATTTCTCGGTCTTGGGCTGTCGAATTCGGGCTGAATGACAAGCTGTCAATATTGTCAGGCCCCGTGGTCGAATAAAACGAGCCGTAACGTGCTCGTACCCATAAAACCCCATTTCCCTCTGGTATTTCAATTCGTCTCTCTATTCGTACTACAGACCAGATCTACAAGATCAGACCTTGTCGCCAAGGAGGGATGTTCCGTGCTCACCAGGGCATGACGCGGAGACGAGCAGGTAGGTGAATCACGGAATCGAACTTGGACCCACCCATGGAAACCTTATTCCCTCGAACTCTTTCTCCTGATCCCTCCGGCCAACCGTATTGAGCATATCAAAAATGCAGCGATCTTGAGTCTCATGCACCCACCAAAAAACCACTCCAAAAATCTTCGTCCCCTGGCGTTGTCACTACACGCCTCCTAGGATATCTCCTGGTGCACGCGGTGAATGGGTGACCAACAATCGCAAGGGAGATCGACCAGGCGTTCAGCAACGCAACACTCATCCGTCTGGCACGGCATTATATAACCCATTTCATCAATGTTTGTACGTATAGCGCCATAACATCACAGAGATGGCTCTATACGTACAAGCATTGATAAAATGGGTGATATAGTGCCGTGCCAGACGGATGAGTGTTGCGTTGCTGAACGCCTGGTCTATCTCCCTTGCGATTGTTGGTCACCCATTCACCGCGTGCACCAGGAGATATCCTAGGAGTCACGCAGTATCTATGCCAGGGGGCGAAGACCTTTGGAGTTGTCTCTTGGTAGGTGCGAGGGACTCAGGATCAAGACATTTTGCATACGCTCGATACGGTTGGCCGGAGGGATCAGATGAGAAAGGGTTCGAGGGGAGTGGGGTTGCCATGGGGGTGTGGGCAGTGCTACAGATGCTCTCGCCGATTCCAGGGCGGCTCCATGACGAGTTGAATGGAGACAAAATACATCAATTGGAGAATGTCACGACTCCTGAGATCTCAACCCACATGGAGTTTGACAAGCTCTCTATTTGGTTCAGGTCGGTGGCTGTATGTCTCAGGCTCCTCTCACGTACATTAATTGAGAGTTGTTACCCTAATATGTACAAAGCATATACTAGCACTGGTACTACTCGACTATTCGGTCGGCTAATACCGGAGACCTTCACCTCTACAACAACCAATGAGCAACATCCAGTGCCTTCGAGGCACTATCTTGAACTACATGCGCTGATAGGGGGTGGCAATGCTGTCTGGAGCAGGAACTTGTTAGCTAGAGGCGGTTCGTCAGCCGAGCTCCTTTCTTTTGCATTATCAGGTATTGAACCAAACATTGTACTACTATAAGACAATTATTCAGAGCGACATTTGAAATTCCAGTTCGAGCGACATGAAACAGACTGTGCGACCTGTGGGTGGGAAATGTGACACATTCCTTCCAAACACTGGCCGTGTCAAAGCCATGCTATTGCTAAAAAAAAACCCCTGAAAAATCGGGGCTTTCCTCTGGTTTGCTTTAGAACTGGTCCGATTTCTCCGATCGACTGTCCCTGGTTGGCTCTCTATTCGTCTATTCGCGCTGAAACCTATAGGGTCAGTTCTAGCAGCCAGTCCCTATAGCCAAGGAGGGATGTTCCGTGCTCGCCAAGACATGCCACGCAGGATCGAAGTTGGACCCAGCCATGGCAACCCCACTCCCTTCGAACCCTGACCTCTCCGACCAACCTTCTCAAGCATATCAAAAATGTATTGATCTTGAGTCTCTTGCACCCCAAAGCCCAACACTCCAAAGTTCTTCGCCCCCTGGCTTGGTCGCTGCACGACTCTTGGGATATCTTCTGCTGCACTCGGAGAATGGACGACCCAAACTCGCAAGAGAAATCATCGACGCATCCGACGACGCAACGCTCGTTTGTCTAGCGCAGCACTACATCACTCATTTTGTCAAAGTTTGTACGTATACTGCCATCTCGGTGGATGACATGCTTACAGTACTCCCAGTCAAGCAAGAAGTTGAACGAACACCAGCTCCATCTCGGCACCGTTCGCGGTCATCGTTGGAGGTCGAACGTGAAGTCTTGGCGAGCATCAACGACCCATCCTCGTTGAATTACCTCAAAGCAAAGAAAGCCGTAGGATCCTCCCTGTTTCTCTGACAATTGGCCACTCAGTCCCACCATTAGGCTCTGAGTCGTGATGGGTATCGTTGTTCGTTGACTGGGCTATACGATATGGATTCTGTGGAATCTGGACTAGTGGAGTTGCCTGAGGGAGCAAATCAAGGGCAGCATGCAGGGCGTACACACGCTGCCCATATCATTCCCGAGTCCACAAGTCATGGAATTGAACGTAGAGTCAAGGTGTGAGACATCTTAGCCTCTTACGACCATCTTCTCATATGCATGTAATATAGGCCCACCTGTCTGCAGGGGAGTGGGCGGTGCTGTCTATGTTTTCGTCGGTGCCAGAGCAGCTCCATGACGAGCTGAATGGCAACGCAATACATCGGCTCGAGAACATCATTACCCTGGAGATTTCAATGCATGCGGGATTCAGTGATCTTTATATTTGGTTTAAGCCGGTGGTTGTATGTCTCAGGCTCCTGCCATGCACATTAATTGAGAGTTGTTACAGGGATCTCCTAATACATACAAGGTATATACTAGAGATGGTACTAGACGGTTATCCGGTCGGCCACTACCTGAGACAGTTACCTTCACATCAACACATGGGCGACTTCCAGTGCCTTCGCGACACTATCTTGAATTACACGCACTATGCTGTGAGGTGACAAAGCTGTCTGGAGCAGGGCAATTTGTGGCCCTGGCTCAAAATAAATTGGAGGAGCTGACGGTCCTAGCTGGAGATGGTTCCTCGGCTCAACTCCTTTCCTTTGCATTATCAGATGTCACCGTGTATTGAACCAAACATGCATACGGTTCTATAAGACAGTCATTCAGTGCGACATTTGAACATGGAATAGACGACTGTCATGTGCGGCCCATTCATTCCAAACACTGGCCGCGTCAAAGCCGCCCTGTTGCAATAGAATTGAGGCTTTCCTCTAGTTTGCCTGAGATGCTCTGTGAATTGAAATAGGTGTGCCCTGTCTCCCTGAGATGCCGCTCATGAGGTTTAGCCCTGGTTTGTGTCCGGTGTCTAACTCTTTCTCCTCCCACTCCATCCCTCGACTCGAATCCCCAAGCACCCCAAGTACCCAAGACAGCAGACACCCCCCGATCGAGGATACGAGGGTAGTAGGTAGATTCTGAGTTCTGTCTTATTGTCATTCCACTACCCACTACCATTCCTTCACTACTGTCGACTTCGAGTTGAATGACAGGCTGTCAATATTGTCAGGCCCCGCGGTCGAATAAAACGAGCCGTAACGGGCTCGTACCCACAAAACCCCATTTCCCTCAGGTATTTCGTCTCTCTATTCGTACTGCAGACCAGATCTACAAGATCAGACCTTGTCGCCAAGGAGGGGTGTTCCATGCTCACCAAGACATGCCACGCAGATCGAACTTGGACCTAGCCATGGCAACCCCACTCCCTTCGAACCCTGACATCTCCGGCCTACCTTCTCAAGCATATCGAAAATGTATTGATCTTGAGTCTCTTGCACCCCAAAGCCCAGAACTCCAAAGTTCTTCGCCTCCTGGCTTGGTCGCTGCACGACTCTTAGGATATCTTCTGCTGCACTCGGAGAATGGACGACCAAAACTCGCAAGAGAAATCATCGACGCATCCGACGACGCAACGCTCATTAGTCTGGCGCAACACTATATCACTCATTTTGTCAAAGTTTGTACGTATACCGCCACCTCGGTGGATGACATACTCATAGTACTCCCAGTCAAGCGAGGAGGTGAACGGACACCAGATTCATCTCAGCACCCTTCGCGGTCATCGTTGGAGGTGGAATGTGAAGTCTTGGCGAGCATCAACGACCCGTCCTCGTTGGATCACCTCAAAGCAAAGAAAGCCGTAAGATCCTCCTGGTTTCTCTGACAATTGGCCACTCAGTCCCATAATTAGGCCCTGAGTCGTGACGGGTATCGCTGCCCGGTGACTGGGGAATACGATATAGAATCTGTGGAATCTGGACTAGTGAAATTGCCGGAGGGAGCAAATGGAGGGTATACACAAGCCGCCCATATTATACCCGAGTCCACAAGTCATGGCCACTGATGAAAGGACTTGTGGTGATTGTGTGGTGAATTTCACCAATGCAAAACACCACAGGTTTCACCACAAGTCATGGTGTTTTCTATGTGGTGTTTTCCAATAAGAGATTTTTCCGATTTGTGGTGTTTCCCAATAAGAGATTTGTCCGACTTGTGGTGTTTTCTTGCGCTAGCCGGACCTAGATTTGTGGTGAATTTCAACTTGTAGTGATATTTATAGTGATATTTATAGTGAATTTCAATTAACTTATAGTGATATTTATGGTGAATTCTATGATACAAATCACTAAAAATATAAGAAAACGAGACGAGAGGGGTTGGAGAGGGAAACGAATGGCCTTGGGTGCCTTGGGTGCCATGTTCAGCCCTTTCCTTGTGTACATAATGCGTGGGGGTATCGAGTGGTGTATCTAGTGCAGAGGTTGACTGATTGCCATGGGCTGTTCGAGTGGGTCCCAAAGTGGTGGGTCTCGTATGTGATAGGGAAAAGTATTTTGTGCCGATAGAATGGATAGACCGGTTCACAATACCGTGAGGTGTGACCATATATGGACTGAAAGTGGGATAGGGGTCGTCCTTGCGCTTAGGGGGGCATCAGCAATTGACGAAGAGTGGCAGAGTGTGAAGATAGGGAACAGTATGCACTGTCAAAGGAATATGTGAGGTCAGAGTGAAGACAAATGGGAAACAACCTTATGATGAACGGAGAGGACAGATACTTAAAAGAGAGCGGGAGAAGGCACTTACGAGGAATAGTGTAGTACATGTCCATGCTGCCATGGATGACTTCCAGCTGCTCGGTTGGTTGGGTTCACAAGACAGCACCCATCCATGTTCTAGAGTGCTGACGAGTATGGCTACCTCCTGCTTCTGAGTAGTAAGTATTTTGATTCTCTGAACTGTGGTACACACGTGGCTGCATCCATGACAGGGCAGAAGGTAAAAGCGACCCACATAGACAATGGCCCTAGTGCTAGAATGTGTATATGGGTGAATCAGTCAGTGCAAAGTACCTAACTTTGTGCTTGTGCTAGGTAAACTCTCATCTCGACTCCCATGGATCAAGGCCCTGGCTTTTGTGACAAGTCAACATCACCTTTGCGGACAACTCGTTCTGTTCAGGGTGCCATGTGCGAAGTGACGAACATAGCATTAGACAGCCCGTGTTATCGTTGATAATAACATTGGTTGTGGACGAAGACAGAGGGATGGTGTAGCTGTGGTCCTATCAATCTGGTTAGGGACGTTTGTGTGGTGATGCCCCGCATCAGTGGATTGCTCACTCACACTCATACTGTGCATACGTGTCCTGCTCTGGGTGGAGGAGCAGCCTTCTTGATCCGCACTGGAAGTGGAGTGCAGACAATTTGATCCGCAGAGTACGTTTCTGCTCCTGTGACCTTGTTGCTGATGTCCATCAGCGAGATTATTGATGTGTACAAGTGAAGCAGAGTTGAAGACTCACTGTCAGCGCTGCTGTGGCTGCTCCCTGAGTTGGAACCATCAGGAGAAGTTGCCCTCTCCATGGGGCTTCCTGCTTGGCAACTCAGGGAGACAGAGCGCATCATGACACCTGTTGCACCTATTTCAATGCACAGAGCATGTTAGCCAGCCCCAGAAACTGCCCCCTGGCCGGCAGTCCCAATTGGGGTCACGCATCCCCAAATCAGGCTCACGCATCCTGGTGGTAGGAAAACAGCACCACACTTACAAATATAGGAGATAGATATGTGGAGAGTAAGGATTCAGGGAAACTTGAAAGGAAAGTGTCTGTCGTGGACAGTCAAGGTTGGCTGGCTCCAAGTTGTGACTTGTGGTGATTCGAACTTGGAGAAAAATTTCAGTTTGCATTTCCTTGGTCTGACAATGTTCCTCTATACCTTGTAAAAACACTCTAAATACAATGTACATATACTATCGAACATGTTTTTGATGTTCTCATAGTCCCCCCCAACCTTTGACCCAACTTCGAACAAATCACCACAAATACTTGTGGTGATTTGGACTTGTGGTGAAATCGCCACACGAATCACCACAAGTATTTGTGGTGATTTAGACTTCTGGCGAAAAACACCACAAAAAACACCACACCAGGTGAGAAACACCACATACCCTTTTATCAGTGTGGCATTGAATGTAGAGCCAAGGTGCGAGATATCTTAACTTCTTAAGACCTTCTTCTCATATGCATGTAATATAGGCCCACCTGTCTGCAGGGGTGTGGGCGGTGCTGTCGATGTTTTTGTCAGTGCCAGAGCAGCTCCATGACGAGCTGAACGGCAACGCAATACATCGACTCGAGAACATCATTACCCTGAATATTTCGATCCATGCGGGATTCAACCGTCTCTTTATGTGGTTTAAGCCGGTGGCTGTATGTCTCAGGCTCTTGTCATGCACATTGATTGAGAGAGTTGTTACAGGGATCTCCTAATACATACAAGGTATATACTAGAGAAGATCCTAGACGTCTATTGGGTTGGCAACTACCTGAGACGGTTACCTTCACGTCAACACATGGACGACTTCCAGTGCCTTCGCGACACTATCTTGAATTACACGCACTATGCTGTGAGGTGGCAAAGCTGTCTGGAGCAGGACAATATGTGGCCCGGGCCCAATATGATTTGGAGGATCTGACAGTCCTAGCTAGAGATGGTTCCTCGGCCCACCTCCTTTCCTTTGCATTATCAGATGTCACCGTGTATTGAACCAAACATTCACACGGTTCTATAAGACAGTTATTCAGTGCGACATTTGAACATGGAATAGATGACTGTGCGGCCCATTTATCCCAAACACTGGCCGCGTCAAAGCCGCGCTGTTGCAATAAAATTAAGGCTTTCTTCTAGTTTGCCTGAGAACTGGTGTTCATAATTCCCACGCAACACCTGAATTATCCTTATGTTCTTTACCAGTTATCCTCACCCACAAATGGAGTGTTCTCGCTACTCTAACCCTAGGCAATGGCAGCACGCATATCAACGGAGGACCTTGACCTTTGAGATGAAGTGATGTCGTGTATCGTGAAATCAAGTCGGCGGGCGCTGCCGCAGCTGGAGAAGCGCAACAAATTTTGATGCAACGGCCATAGGAACGACCAAGTAGCCGCACAATAGCAATGTTCAATGCATCCTTTAGCTCTTTGTTAGCTCCGGCTGTTGATGGGACTTCAAGTATCATAGTTAGAAGCTCGAATGCTAAGACTCTGTGGGTATTCTTTGTTTCCAAAGCACCTCATATCACTCCTCTCTCCACTTGTTGGGCCTAATCTTAATCTGTGCTTTACTGACAGTCCCTCAGTTCTGCGCATTGATTCTGGTCATGACTGGACACAACTTAATGCCAGCCAAGTGCTCTGGAGATCGAACGACGAGAATGGTAGTGTCTACATAGTTATCAATGGACGCCTTCACGCTCTGATCGACCAAGATAACAGGGGGGTGTCGATTGTCGGAGAGTATGGCCGGTCAAGAACGCAACACCGGTGAACTAGGTGTTATCACAAATTCGCAAAGGCGAACAACAGTACATGACACTGAGCTGGCTCGTGTGCCCATGACCCTCTTCAACGCTACCTCTATGCACACCATTCTCAATCCACGGTCCAATTGCTTCGACATATTGCTTCGACACGTTACTTCTCGTGTGCGAAATGAAGTTGGAGACCCCTCAAGCAAGTATGTCTCCCGGAGTCTTGCTGTTATTGCCATATCCACTCAATCCAAGGTCCCATACCTCGAGCATGGGAACCAATAACCTTAACCTCAAGACTGTTACTATCCTACCTCCGAGCAAATCAGTCCCAATCGATGTTACAGGCGGCGTTGGAGGACGTAGGCGCACCAACATGCTACGTACTTGAATGAGAGCGCAGTGATGCGTAACTTAGGGAACACATATTGGTTCACCAAACCATAATTATGGCCCTATCTAAATTAACTCTTTAGCCTCTCCAGGATGAGAAAGCTGAAAGTCGCTGGTTGGTGTGGCGATCCTGAGTAATGCTATCGGATCGACCTTTATGCTTATGTAATTGACTCTCCAGTTTCTTCTCCTTGGACGTATACCTGCATCCGACAGGTTGGTTTCTTCTCCTCTCAACTTTAATTTATCAGTTGCTGACAGATGACAGGCCGACTGTGTTATGGTCGTTGGCAATGGCGATGATTCCTCGGCTGGCGAATATGAACGGCTCCTGCTATCCATCAAAACAACTGCTCGGAAAGAGTGCTCCTGTATCCAGAATGGACCGTCTCACGAATCACTCGACGGTGACTGAAACTGATTCGTCAACACATTTGTCTCTCGCTATATATATAATACACTAGAGCATATTTCAAAATTAATAGAGACACCCTATACCAGCAAGTTGGATGAGGAATTCGCGTAAATAACAACAGTAGACATTCGGAAATCAACCTATAAATCGAGCAGTATCTGGCTTATCTTCTCATTCCGCGGGCGGAATCGGATGTTGAAAGGCAGTGGTGGACTGCGAAGAATGAATGAGATATTGCAAAAAGGAGTTGACTGGTTGAACGCTCACCATATTGCGGCATCTACAAATTTGATATCATCCAGCGTCATGTTTTTATCGACGCATTCGAGGTCAAATGCCCAAAGA
>Ga0307515_10007006_pt1 | contig 22388 bp, 9 predicted proteins | sample 17_EM_MG_FD_194513 | JGI IMG/M metagenome (GOLD analysis project Ga0307515, IMG submission 194513) | Populus trichocarpa ectomycorrhiza microbial communities from riparian zone in the Pacific Northwest, United States - 17_EM | ecosystem: Host-associated > Plants > Roots > Unclassified | place...
CCATATACTGACCGCTTCCCTTGGTAATACTCACAACCAACGGAATGCTAGAGACATCTGCGTCCTTGGCATCATCATCATCATCATCATTATCATCATCATCTGAAATACTAGGCATGTCGACTTCAATTTTGATGGTTTCATCTTGGAACTTTCGACTTAGCAAAATGGTCCTCTCTCCAGGATTATCTTTAATTTTGAAGGGAAACTCATTCGAGATATTCTCCACCTGTTTACGCAATCATTAAAAGATGTTCATGTGTCACTAAAAACACAAGTTCTAATTAAAAAAAATTGTTATTTCTCATCAAGATTTCACAATTTATTCTCCACCAGCACAAAGCTTGAAAATTCAAGACTTATAAAAAAAATACGCAAAATCCCTCTCAAGTTAAAAATTATAAAAGTACTAAGCAGACAAAATTCTAAGCCACATTTTTTTAAAAAAAAGACTATAATTTATGTTCAGCATAACTAACAAAAAATCATACCATCAAATAAGAATCAAACATAAAATAGGCAAATAAAAAAATAAAATAAATTGGTGAATAAAGTTCAAAAAAATGGGGAAAGAAACTGACATCGTGGGGTTCCTCGACGCATTCGATCTCAGTTCCGAGGACTCGAATGAGATTCTCATCGGCGGTTGGTTTCAGCGCGGTGGCAGCTGTTGAGAAATGCGAAGATGGAAGAAAGTCTCGGAGGTTTTCAACGGAGAGAACGGCGGGGATAGCTCTGTGGAAGGTTCTGGGAGTTCCCACGGCGCGGATAGCGAGAGGCAAGAGGGATTTCGAGGCTCGGCGAAGTACAGAGTTGAAGGCCATTTATAGAGATTTTGATTGAAGAGAGAAGTGGCTCTGGCTGAGTGAGAAATGTTGGGGTTTAAGTTTATAAGTTTGTTAGGGTTTTGGCTAACTCCCTTTTATACAGAGGGTTTTGGGGGTTAGTTTGGCGTCTCGGTATCTCTCCTTTGTTTGGGATTTCTGCTATGCTATGATTCACTTCACTTCTAGGCATTTTGATTGCTTAAAGCTTATATTTCTCTATACCATTCAATGTGTATTAGTTTGTCACTTTCAGTTTTATTTTTGTAACAAAAACCTAAACCTAGCATGCTAGGATGGAAATAGTAAAATTATTATTTTATTTTTCTAAAACAACTTAATTAATTTGTATCTATTTTTTTTTTAATGAAATTTCACTTTTTATCGCATAGTTAAATGATTGTATTGCCCTTAAAATCAAGAATTTTTTAGCTTGCCTCTAGGGGCTTATTTGTACTTTCATCTTGGTTTTTTTTTGTGATAATTATTTGACTTGAGAGCAATATGATATTTTAATAAATATATATATAAAAAATAGTTGGCATATATATTGACATGCTAGGAAGTAAGTCGCCTCGTTGTGTTCAAGTGGCGCATGCAGCGACAATAGTGGTGGTTAAAAAACCCTCCTTTGTGTTTTCTGAATCACCACGGTTTATGAAATTTGCTAAGGTTGATTTAATTTGTTTTTTTAGCTCATGATTTTTTAGTTTTATCCTTCAATTTTTTATTTAATTGAAGATTGAGCTATGTTATTTGTTTTATTTGTTTTTTTATAGGATTTTTCATTAATTTTAAAAATAATATGGGTTATCTCAATTTTTTTATTTGTCATTCTTTATTAAATTTAGCTTTTCTAGAAAGAAATTTTATTTTTAAATTAAATTAAATTAATTGCTTAAATTTAAGCATGATATGATCATTTCATGATATTTTTGTTTGCTTAAATATAGCCTTTTCTATCCTTTTTATTAATGTTTTTTTCTTGGCATTAAATATTTGGTTGATTAAAATTGAGCTCCCTATTTTGTTTTGATTAGGGTTTCATGAGATTATCATGGTCTTATGCCCTGGATTGCAAGTCTCATCGAACAACCATGGTTGACCCGGGTTAAGCCAATGTATCGTTATCTCAATATTTTTTTTAAAAAAATATGTTGTCTAATATGTTACTATCTCAATATTTTTAAAACATTTCGTCTATAATGCAATGAATTTTTTTACTTCCTAACATCTTTACAACTTCTTTAATGTTAGAAAAAATAATTTAAATCGCAACTTAGCAGGGCCAAGAATCTAGTATTAACTACTCCATATGTCTATGTGCTACAATATTAATAGGATTTAAGTTTATTTTTAACATAAGAAATTAACTTTTAATATAAAAAAGAAAGATAGTCATATTATGTGTTCTTTAATATCATATTAACATAACTTTCAACTGAAATTAAAAAAAAAAAGAGTAAAGTTCAATTAAAAAGAAATTTTCAAGGAACTAAGGAATTTTCAAGGAACTAGAAACCAAAACATTTGGGTATATATATATAATAATGAGGTGAATAGATAATTTCCTTTACATGAACAGTGAAAGTCACATTCAAAAACCAATTTCGTTTTAGTTTGAAGTGTTAATGTTAACATTTCCTTTCTACTTTTTAATTTATATTTTATTTGATCAGGTAATAGAATTGCATATATAACTCAACTACTGTAACATTTGCTAATTAATGACATGTGTCTAGGAATACCGAATTATTTGATTTCAAATGGGAATGCTAAATTGATTGGTAACCAAGATGAGCTAGCCGAATTTATTGTTATTCGTTAAGGAATACCAGATTATTACCTTCTGAATGGGAATGCCAGATTCATTTGTAACAAATATAGATTGGCCGAATTGATTGATATTCATTAAGGAATACCAGATCATTGGCTTCCGAATATGAATGTTGGATTGATTGGCAACCAAGTTGGGTTGGGTGGATTGATTGGTATTCGTTAAGGAATACCAGATTATTGGCTTTCAAATAAGAATGCTAGATTGATTGGCAGCCAAGATGGGTTTGCCAAATTGATTGGTATTCATTAAGCAATACCAAATTATTGGCTTTCGAAGAGGAATGTCAGGTTGATTGGCAGCCAAGATGGGTTTGCCAAATTGATTGGTATTCATTAAGGAATATCAGATTATTGGCTTCTGAATAGGAATGCCAGATTGATTGGCAACCAAGATGGGTTGGCTAGGTTGATTAGTATTTATTAAGGAATGCCGGATTGATTGGCAACCAAGATGGGTTGGTCGTATTGAATGATACAGATTATTGGCTTCTGAATTGAAATGCCATAATAATAGGTAATCAACGTGGATTTGTTGGAGAAATTGGTATTCATGAGGAATACCAGATTATTATTTTTCGAATGTGAATGCTGGATCGATTGGAAATTAAGATAGCTATGCTAAAATAATAAGTACTCAAAAGAGAGTGTTGAATTGTTGGCTTGTTATAAATATTAAGAATAAAATTATATAAAGACAAAATTAGATGATTATAAAGAATGAATTAAAATATTGTTTAGATAAAAAGTTGATTATTTCCTTTAAGTGTTAATTGAGATGTTAACTTGTGACTTAGTAAAATCCATTGACTTTGTTACAAATAACTCACATGCTCACCGAGAGTAATCTTTAGAATAGCTTTTGTGTAGATTAGGAAAATGTGGATTATTAGTTGTAACATCAAACTTGTGAATTGTAATTTGGATACTTTATTTTGAAATGTACTTCACATATCCTCATATTAAACTAATAATTATCAATGATTGATTAAGGTGATATAATGTATTTGTTGTTTAAAACCTAATAACACTAAGGTCTTACATAATTATTATATTTGTCATTCTAATTTAAGTAGTAACTATATATATACTTAATCAAGTGTTTGTTGATGTGGAATTTATTGTAAATGTTTTGTTTTTTTAATTATTATGATGGATGTGAAATTAATAAATGCCTTAGTGACATGAATTGATGAGAATGAATAACAGAATAATAGATATGAGAAGATGAGATCCACGATGATTGTATCAAAAGTGGGGTGATAAGTTTGTGGTGTTTGTGATTATGAAGTGTTATTATATGTGATATGATTTTCATGTCGACACTTGGGATGATCCAAATACGAAGAAGACTTTGCAAGACTTTTGATAAAATCTTAATGAGTTAGAAATATGAATACCTTTAGATTAATTCAGTCAACCGATTGAACTACCAAATAAACTAGTCGATCGTTTCATCGAGTGGTTTAAAAAAATTTATATTGTTTTCATATTTATTATAAAGAAACTTATAAAGAAACTTATACCAGAATTTTTATGGTATGTATACACTTATACACAAACCAATTTAGTAGACTTATATATACAAGTTATGAGAAAAGTAATGATAAAGAAATGTCAGTGCTAATGATAGCATGATGATAATATTTATAAAGGTATCAAGTGGGTTAATTGGGTTAAGTCATCCTTCACTAAATGGTTATTGAATGGTTATTTTAACCAGAATGATAATTGGAAAGAATATTAGAAATAAAGTAAATGATATGTAAGAACTAAAGCAAAATGATTCAGTTTGAGTTCTAAACGATGATGTTTTGTGTAAATCATTTCTTCAAATAATAATAATAATTGTAACAGCCTTAAAGGTTACATCAATTTATCCGTTTAACTTTCACATAAAGGGTAAATGGAGCATAATTTTTTTTTATTGAGTTCACTGAAATTTCTAACAAAATTTCGGCTGAGTCTCCTCTATACCGGGAGGTCCCAAGTTATCAACAATTTACCCTGCACACAATTATAATCACATCCCACCCATAATCACATCCATAATTGGTACAAATCAACCATTTAAATTCATTCGAGAATATACTCAGGACAAATCTTCATACTCAATCTCCATCTCATATCACATGCATAAGTTAGTAATTAAGAGAACCATCCAAGCACTAAAATTTCATATATAAGCACAACACAGTTTAGCATTCTGAACATAAGCTAGTACATTATATTTTCCCAAGTATAGATTGATACATTTAATATTCCAAAAACAAAATAATACAAGGAGTATACTATTCTATTCAGGTTACATGTTTACTGCATAACAAAATTACATGAATAATACATAAGTTCCTAACTTATACAAAAAGGGATTAAAGAACCTAAATTCTACTCCCGACGTGAATGAGAAGGACCTGCAAAACATAAATTTTTCATATAATTAAAAATAACTAAAATACAAACAATTCACGGAAGAAAAATTATACAGCACATCTACCTACTTAAGTCATATGCAATTCAATACACCACCACCAACCCCTTTTAAGGATTATCAAATTTGTTTTCTTTAACTACTTCTCCCCACATTAGGAAGACTATTACCGACACTAATGACCTCCATTAGTGTCTTTAGTTGCCCGTCCTTAGGTCAATTAATCAAATTCATGAAAATGTCGACACTAACGCGACCGTTGGTGTCATTAACTATTTTTGGACTGAAATAGTTAATCAATGTTCGATGTTACCTTAGGAGGTTCTTGGGTATGCCAATGTCAAGGATTCTTGACATCATTAGCTTTCACCTCGAAAAGCTAATCAAGTCCATATATTTTGCCGATATCAACGTCACCCGCCGATATCATTAACTATTCTGAACCCAAATAGTTAATCAAGTTTTATATTTCTCCTCCCACGTACCGGTAATGCCGATGTTAACCAACTTGGCTAACATCATTAGACTCCAGTATCGGGGACAGGCTAATCAAATTCAAGGAACAATCATTCTCAAAATTCATTGTTGTTGTTCATTTCCTCCAAAAAAAATCCATAAATTAAATCTAGTTCTCTATTTCCATTTTCCTGTCATTTAACCTTTCCTTCCTCCCTTTTTCTTTTCCTCATCAACAAGCACCAAATTTTTATAGTTCAATAATTAGTTAAAATAATTATTAACTAGAGGAGATATAGGTACCGAGTACCTACCTACTATGGACGCTCGACTTGCGTTCCCCTATTGTTGTTGCCCTCCTCCCATGGTTCCTCCTGAAACCACAAATACCCATCATTATTCCATGTTAATCCACATATCACAGCATAACAGCAGAAATGGTGATAATATTAATTTCTCTTTATCATTATTCTTTCTCACCTAAATCCCTCATTATTGTTCCTTAAAATTTCAGCTCATTAATAATCCTAATGAACATCATGAATTTAATTTCAATCACGTTTTATTCCAGCAGGGGTGACAACTTGACCTCCCCTCATATTTTTATTTGTATTTAGAGTTTCAGAACTCCAAATTAGACGAGGTTAGACTCGTTGAAAAGCTAACACTCCCGGCTACAACTTCTATGAAGGGACCCTCCTGGATTCTATCGTCTTCATGTCTGAATTCCCTTAGGAACCAGGGAGACAAACCTGCCTTGTTTCGTCAATGGACAAGGTATCTCCAATTTAACTCCAATCCCTACTTCCTCATCAGATACAACCATGCCTTCCCTTTATTCATGGCAACCATCTCATTTATGACCTTCTAAGGTCATTTGTACCAAGTTAATTAATTAAGCAATCATAAGTTCTCCTCCCCTCTTTTCTTCCCCTCCAGTGGCTGGTCACCCTGCATCTGTTCTGTCTCTGTTTTTTTTCCTTGCATCCCTCCACATTCAAGACCATTTCTATCACTAAATTATGCATTAATCCACTAGAATTTCTCTTCCCTCCTGGTTTGGCTTTTGGCCGAAACATACCTAAGGGAACCGTCCTCTCTTTTATGCACTCATTTCATCTTTTAAGGCACTTAGACTATTCTAGTCCACTTAATTTTAATCATTTCTGCATTTTCCCAACATTTTATGTTCAAGAACCCTAATCTCCAATTCAATAAAATTATGAAACTTCTAATCAAATTGAAGTTAATTTCATAGAAATTGGAATTAGAACTCTACTTGGATGAAATCTAAACTTTACTTCACAACTTTAAAAGAATCTTAGCCTTCTTCTCCTTGCATATAGCCGACCACTCTTCCCCCTCTTTTCTTCACCAATTCTTCACTTTTCTTCTTGTTAATTCTCCACCCAAATGTGTTTCCTCCACTTAATAATTCCAAGGCTTGTGTAGGTATACTAATTTAGATGTTTGCTCTTAGGTTTGATGAAGGAAAAATCTGAAATTCCCCACCTCTTCTTGATGTTATCCAGCCGGCCATGAGAGAGAGAAGGAATGGGGTATTTATAGTCCTATTTTTTCTTAATTCCATTTTCACCCCATCTTTCTCCTTTTTTTCTTAATTAAGCCATTTTTTTTTTTGTAGTTACATTATTTTTGTATTATAAAAAAATTTAAATTATTATAAACTCCCCTCCTTTTTTAATATTAGTTTGATGAATATATATTACTTTAAATGTATGAGAAGTTTGAGTACTAATAAATTATGTTAAATTCATCCTTTTTATGTATGAAAGTTGGGAGACTTGGGAACGCAAACATGATTGAATGGCTACGAAATTGGTTTGTGTATACATACCATAAAAATTTGTTGTGATTCATAATGGTGGTAGTATGTAACAATAGTTCTGGGAAGGAATATATGAACTCTATGATTGTTTTGGGTTGTATAAATTGAAAGCAATACTTGTGAAATGTTGGGAAGACTCGACAACCATGGGGAATTGATGAAGAAATGCTTGTAAATCTATACAAATGGGAATAAGATGTTTGGAAGAGGTTGAAATATTAGAAAAATAGTATGATGAAACCAATAAAAGGACTAGCTAGGTGATGAGTAGGTGAAAGCATGTGTATGTGAATATATATTTTGTCTATGTTTAGAGATATGTTTGATGAGGAGGCTAAGTAATAAACTAATTTGGAGTCTCTTAGAACAATTGGAGGAGTTAATAGATGCTCAACATCTAACTTATTTACTTTTGTTTATTAGCTAAAATGGATATGATGTCGGCATTGAATTAGTTATTTCCTCGGATGAATAGTAATGACATTAATATAATTGATGTAAGTGTGACTTGTCAACCATATGAGAGAGAGAGAGATATATTTATTGATGAAAAACCTTTTGATTGAACTAATAGATAAATCAGTTGATCGTTTCATCAATCGAGTAAAATAATTATACTATTTTTAGATTTATTATAAAAAAATTTATACCAAAATATTGAAGATGTTACAAACTTTCATTTCTTTGTAATTTCACTAAATACCTCCACATATTACTTGTTTCATTTCGACTAATAAAATATCAAATCTAGCACTAAGAATGATATTACTTTCTCCAATTAAAAGTAATACTATTGTTAACATCATCGGTAGCATCATAATGACATAACAATGTCATATATTAGAAGATATATTCTATAAACAACAAAACCTATAAATTCTCATTAAAATTTATCCATTCTCAAAATTCACATACAAAAACTATAATATAGAAAAATAACAAAATTGGATAAAAATTTCAATTCTCGCAAATTTGATGAACAATTCTCACAAAAGAATTATCAATTTGGAAAAAATCATCAATTCTCCCCAATTCTCCCAAAATTAAACATAAACCCTAAATGATTTAATTTATACCCTTTGGATGTAGTTTATGGCATCAATTGATGTCATTGATACCTAATTGATCTAAATTTAACCGAACCTTATTTCAAATGCCACATCTCCCGGGCAGCACACTCATGACGTGAGAATATGTCAGCGGTTAAACAGCCTTCCTGACCCTTCGTCTCTTCCATAAACCAAAGCAAAAATCATTACGTATATCATAAAATTCAACAATCGGGACTCGAGATTCCGTAAGAGGTTTTTAATTCCTATTATTTTATTTATATGTGTCCAAGTTCAACGAATATTAATTTCATGTATAAAAACAGGAGCGAATCCAAGTTTAGGACAGTGTGTTGGTTTTTGTTAGAAATGGCCAAAGCAATTCCATTTTTTGAGCTCAACACTGGAGCTAAAATCCCTTCAGTTGGTTTGGGCACATGGCGCGCTGACCCTGGTGCTGTCGCTGATGCTGTCACTGCTGCCATTAAGGTATTTTATTCATGCCCGAAGTTCTTTTGAGGACTTTTTTTAGATGCCTCCGATTAATTTTGCTAGAATGCATTTGGGATTTTCGGGTTCTAAATTTGACCTGGGATTATTAATCCAAAAAATATAATTAATAGAGATACTGGACTTTGTCTTCTGCAGGCTGGATATAGACACATTGACTGCGCTCGACTTTACTTCAACGAGAAAGAGGTTCTGACGCATAGTTTTCTTACAATAAGTTCCGATCTGAGAATCAAAAGGAGCGTTTCATTTTTGGTAGATAGAAAGAAAGATCAGTTGTTGATTTCAAGAATTGATTGCTGGTTTTCTGCAGGTTGGTTGTGCATTGAAGAAATTATTTGACAATGGGGTAGTAAAGCGTGGCGAAGTGTGGATCACTTCAAAACTCTGGTATGTGTTAGGGGATTCGTTTTATTTCTTCAAATTCCCTGAAAACATATATAATATCGTTGAGCACTTCAGTTGCCTGGATTGTAAAAGAAAGTATGATGATCTATAGGTGTAATGATCATGCACCGGAAGATGTACCGGAGTCATTAGAGAAGACTTTGCAGGACTTGCAGCTTGACTATGTAGATCTGTATCTGGTATGTTCTTACACTCAATATCCATACCAGAATTTATCTTTTGTGAAATTAAATTTTGTCACTAAAATGTGGTGAAATGTTTGAAGATTCATTGGCCCGTCAGCATGAAGAAGGGTTCAGAGGGCTATAAGCCTGAAAACCTTACTCAAACCAACATACCAGCAACGTGGAGAGCCATGGAGGCACTTTACGATTCTGGCAAGGCTCGTGCTATTGGAGTTAGTAATTTCTCATCAAAGAAGCTTGGGGATTTGCTAGCCGTGGCTCGTGTACCTCCAGCTGTTAACCAAGTCGAATGTCACCCCGTGTGGCAGCAGCCAAAGCTTCATGAATTTTGTCAATCCAGGGGTGTCCATTTATCTGTGAGTGTGAATAGAAGTAGATCGTTATAGTTTATTCGAGTTTCCAAATAACAATTATGATAGAATTTGTTTTCTTTTTTTCTGTAGGGGTATTCACCGCTAGGTTCCCCAGATGCAGGAACGATCAAGACCCAGGTTCTCAAGAATTCAATTCTTAATACGATTGCTGAGAAATTAGGCAAATCTCCTGCGCAAGTAGCTCTTAGGTGGGGACTACAGATGGGCCACAGTGTGCTTCCTAAGAGCACAAATGAGGCAAGGATCAAGGAAAACCTTGACATTTTTGACTGGTCTATTCCTGAAGATTTGTTTGCCAAGTTATCTGGAATTGAACAGGCAAGTCAGTGGTTATTTCTTCCTCAACGTTTTATGCCTGTAAACTTTTCTGTGCACTTGCTCCATTTAGCATATGATCCTCAAGGTTAGATCAATAGAATCTGCCATGAATTTATAGAAAGTGCTTCGGGCAGCAGGTGTTAAGTTCTCCTTTGCACTAGCGCATGCTTAGATCAAGATAATTACTAAGCTTTTTGGATCATGGGGTGGCAGTAGATTTTATGGGATTATAAGCTATGTAAAAGTAGTGTTTTCGCTGTGATTTAGATGATTGAACCTGTGATTCTATCATGCAGGAGAGGCTGGTTAAGGGCACTGTGTTTGTGCACGAGACTTATGGTTCATACAAGACACTCGACGAACTATGGGATGGTGAAACATCAGATGCCTGACTTTCAGACATTACATGCTCGACTTTCTAGTGTTAAGTCCGCTTGTCAGTGGATAAATAAATACATATTGTTGATTGAGTTTTAGCATAAATCACCAAAAACGGTGGTTGATTGTTAAGCCTATTTGAAATTGTGGTAAATGTTGCAGTTTAAAGTATTTTTTACTTAGAAATATATTAAAATAATATTTTTTATTTTTTAAAAATTATTTTTAATATCAGTATATTAAAACGATATAAAAACATAAAAAAAATTAGCAAAAAAAATTAAAATTTTAAGGAATCAAATAAAATAAATCATTATATTCTAACTAAAAGATTTAGTTTTTTAAAATATAAAACACTCAACCAAATTGAATCAATCAATTTAATTTTTTCATTTAATTCAATTTAAAAAAAACACATTCAGTTCGGTTAAATTATTTTTTATTAAAAATAAATTGTTTGAACAGGTGTGTGGCAGTGAATGCAAAAATTGTTTACTAATACATGCTATCAAAAAAGTAATTTTAAAAAGTTTTTACACATCAAAACTAGAGGTGTTCTAAAAAACCGAATAACCGAGAAAACCGAGAAAATCAAAGAAAATTTAACTGAGAAAACCGAACCGAGGTGAAAAACCGATTAAACCGATTTTTAAAATCATAAAATCTTGCCGGTTCGGTTCGGTTTCAGTTTTAAAACTGAAACCGATGAACCGAACCGACCCAACCAAAAAAACAAAAGGGCTATAAATACTACAATTAACCTAACCCTAACAAATTGCCCCGCCCTCCACTCCATCTCAAAACTGATAACACAAAAAGCCGCCGCCCTCCACTTTCCATCTCTAAACTCAAAAGCTAAGTCATCCACCCACATCTCCATCTCCTTGGCTTCTCTTTTTATTTCTGTGCATCATCTTCATCTCTTCTGCGCAAGCCGAACAAAAACCCACATCTCGATCTCCTTGGCTTCTCTTTTTTATTTCTATGCATCATCTTCATCTCTTCTGCACAACCCATATCTCCATCTCTTCTGCGCAAGCCAAACAAAAATCAACATCTCCATCTCTTTGGCTTCTCTCTTTATTTCTACGCAAGCTATCATGAAGATCTGGTTCGTCTTCTTGTTAAATGGGTAAAGGAGAATAGAGACAGTCAAAGTGCTTTTGATTTTTAGTGTTGTTTGCATTGGCCTGCTGAGCACGCTAAAAAAAGACTTCCATAGCAAAAACTAATGATAATTTTATATGTGCAACTTTAGATTGGTGGGTGAAAAGTGTGATTACAACCAGTGCCCATGAGAGAAGGCTAGCCTCCTTAATCTAGTTTGTCATTTTCTTTTGTTTTGTAAATTTCTTTATCAATAAATATTCTTATTAATCGGGATGTTAAAACTTTTGAGGCTTTGCCTTGCCATATTTGCAGGATTTGAACAACAAGATTCTGGCTAAACTGAAAAAAAAAAGCTCATATATGATAGGATTGGATTTCTCGGTTTTATGGCAAAAAAACTGAATTTCACCGAACTGAACCGGTTTTCGGTCCGGTTCGGTTTAAAATTTTCAAAATTTAAGTTACTCGGTTCGGTTGGTTTTTGTAGTCTGAACCAAACCGAACCGAACCGTGAACAACCCTACCAGTTACCATCTATGACTGTCTAAACTATAAGGGTTACACTTCATCTACCACTCAAATACAAATATTGCGATATTATTTTGCAATTATATAATGTAATTGTAACTTTAAAAAACACATTTAAACTGACATAATTTTAATACTAGGTGGTGTGTTGGTAGAGTATTTGAAAATAATCCAACACATAAGTTGACATTTTATTAGAGAGAGCTAGACAAGTAGCTTGCTATCCAGGTATTTTTTAATCATTTGTTTAATAAAAGTCATTACACTTCACCGAATTATTAATGTTTAATATTTAAAAAATTATATTCTATAGGTAATGTGAACGCCTTAGTCGGATGACAGATTAGCAATTGCTTTAGCAATTTGCACTAGCAGGATGAACTTATAGACATCAATGGTCCTGCTAATATTTTTTTAGATGCTCAAGCTACATTGTCCAAACCAAATAATACGACAATTTGTCTACAAACAACACATTCCAGTCGATATCGACACGAGTGATGCGTTGCTCGCCATAACTTGTTGGGGTAAAAATAATGATTACGATTGATTAAGCTGACATGGGGCTTATGTATTATAGTGGGATGCACGAAGGAATGAGATATTTACATAGATGAATCTTATGATTACAAATGATAAGTATATGATTTAGTACATGAATATCACACATCGAGTCATTACTTTAGATCCCGAGCATGTTCTACCACCTAGATACATACAGTACGAGCAACATGTCCAACAAATTCAAATTCTCGTAAGTAATCAAATCTTTTCATAATTATGAAATGTTAAATTTTAGGTTCTATATATTGATCTTTTAATTTAACTTTAATTTTTTATTAATACCAGGTTGGTTTCATGTTACAGGAGGGTCAAGAATCCACATCTTATCTTTGTAATACTGATGAAGAAAGAAAAGTTTATATTGTTGCATCCTAGTGGTTAAATGTTTGTCATACTAGACTCGATACCTTTAGAGAATGGTTAACTCTTGATGATGCCATAGCAGATGACGAAGCCACTCAGGCAAGTGCAGGAGCTAAATCCAATTGTGCTTCTTATGAGCATGAATCATCTAGTAGATGATGTAGATGTAAATAGATAGATTATTTATGTTTTTATATTTTTAGGATTACTTGATTATTAGATAGGATGAATTATTTTTTATTCATTTAAAATATATATTTTTTCCATTCATGGGGCTACTTATGGTTATGAAATATGAGAATTTATTGAGTTTAGTTAGAATTTGTTAATTGGGGTTATTGTGGTTTTTTGCAAGTCTTTGTAAGTGAGAAATTGTTTTGGATATAGTTTATATATAGAGTAAACTCTGTCCAAATCTTGTTAAAATTATAAAATGTTTAGCTCTCTAAAATCTTAAAATTAAAATAAATTTTAGATTAATTGAAACAATGATTTTATGAACTTTTTAGGCTTAAAACACAAAATATTTCCAAAACTAGACCGTAGACAAGAAATAAAGGGAGTGAATTTATGTGATGGATGTATAAAAACACTAAATATAAAATATAAAGTATAAAAACCCATATAAAAATCTCGATGAAATAGAGGGAGTGAATTTATGATTATCTCCCCCTACACAAATAACACATTCACTCACTTTTTTAACCATTATTTTTTATCCTTCCATTTTTTGTTTTTAATAGAAAGGTAAATATAGTATTATCCTATTTCCATTTATGTTTCTGTTCATAAACATAACACAATGCACATGGGAATCCAACCATACGATTATGATCGTTTTGTTATCGTAGAGGGAGAGCTTACCAGTCTTACATTGCTACATTTATGTTTTTTTAACCATTTCACACTTAATTTGCATTTATTTTCTTTTGTGTTACTTGAAGAAACTTTTTTTGTATATGTTGAATTAAAACCGTTCTTCTAGTGATATTATAACTAAAATTCTAAAAAAAGAAAAACAAATCATAATTTGATATGGGGTGCTTTCTCAATTATTTTTTACATAATTATTTTTACTGTATTATTTCCTTAATTGTTAAGATTTTCTAGGTTTTGAGAAGTTCTATAAGAATCTAGTGAGCAATCTAGTAAAATGAGGATAAATTTAATATATAACCATTAAACCAAGCTTAAATTTTGACGGACATTTCTAAAGGCCATGTTTTCAATAGGGTTAAAATTTATTTGTCATCAAAGATTTGGAAGGCCTTCAAATAAGACCTAAAAGTTAGTGTTCAGAATTTTCTTTATTTTTGTATTGTATTTAGACCTTTTTTTTCTATTTCTTTTGAGACTTTTAATTTAATCGATATTTTACTAATTAGAGTGTTTTTCTTGTATTTAAACAGCTTGGTAAGCTATTTTTAAGGATTGAAGATTAATGAAATAAACCTTTCATAATTTTCTCTACAATTAAGGGATATATAACCTTAAGGCTTAAGAACGCTAATTTATTGTTAAATATAGGGCAATTCTTCAATATATTCTTTTGTAAAATATTCTTATTTAAATCTAAATTGATGAAAGCATCTCTTCACATGAGAAACTCAAATCAAATCTAATTTATTATTAAGAGTAATTATCATGAAAAAAATAACGATTTAAACATCACATTGTAATCTTGTAACTACCACTAACTATGAATGTCTGAGAGGATGGTACTGTGTTTGGAGTAAAATTGATTAAATTAGAAGATCTGTGACTCAATCGATATACGCTTAATTAAAACTGAATTGAGGTTTAAAAAAACTGATTGTATATTCTCCCACATCTACTAATTAATAAAGCTTTTACAAGACCTCTCTCTTAAAGGATAAATTCTGTAAATTAACAAAATATAACACCTTTCATTAATTTTTAGTTTTTAAGTTTGAATCAAATCCTTCATCAACCCACCGTAATTACTAATTAATACGAGGAAGATAATTAATATCATCATTTTATTTATTTTTCACAGTTAAATATTTTTAAATATGTTTGAGATGTAATATCATGCACTAGTAAAAAGGAATCAACGTGCCGACTACTCGAAGTCAAGTGATTCTGTTTGGAAATGCGGTAGTTTTTGTTTTTGATATTAGCCATTGGCAGCAATAGATTTTTCAAAGATAAGAAATAAAGAAACTATGAAAATAATTGATCTTTAACTCTTCTGCATGGAGATGTTTATGCATGTCTTTTGTTGGGATGTAGTCTTTTGCTTAATTTCATCTTCCATTTTGCTAGAAATTTATAAAAATTAAGTAATGTTATTTTATCTAATAATTTAAATTCTTTAATCAAAATAATTTATTAACATGGTATTATATTCGTGATTATCTAATTGTAGAATATTAATTTTATTTTATTAAAATTAAAATCATCATGTAAAAACTAAATTGTTGACTAAAAAAGAAAAATCTTATATCAGATTAATTTATAATAAAAATTAAATTTATAACACCAAATAAATATAAAAATATATATAAAATAATTTTAACTTCTTACATTGCCCCTTCCATCCTTGATATGCTAGAAAAATGTCGGGCGTTGAAGTTGCTTTCGTCCTAAATAATTGAATGTCTTTTGGATTAATCCTACTTCGATGGGAAGTTGTGGGCATTTTCTGCATTAATTGTGTCTGAAAGTCAACTTTTTTTCTAGAAAGGGAGCACATACGATGGATGTTTGATTAGAGGTAAAGTTCCCAGAAACTTACTCTGTAAATCCATTCCATAGTCCCTTTGATATATAATTCTGAGCTCCAAGCTCTAGTTATGAGCTTGTTACTTGACTGATCCAAGAGTAGAAACTCGGTACCATAATGTTCCGGACAGAAACGCAAAATGCTCCGAAGTTCCTCCATCAATGTCCCACTGTAATTTTTGCTTGGAGACTGATGAGGTAAGATCCCTTTGCTTGCCCTTTATTTCAAGCAGGGTGCCAAAAAAAAGGGTTTTTTTCCTCTGGCTATATCCAAATGAAGAAGTATTTAGTTTAAGGAATTGAACTATTGATAATTATATATATACCCGAGTTCTAATTCCAGATATTTTCAAGAGAGATAGGAAAATCGGAAACCTGCGTCCCCAGCTTCAGTGTACTATATAGTAGATTACCTGATGATTAGGGCACTCTGTCTCTGAGAATCCTAACAAAAAATGCCTACAATTTATAAAGGGGAGGGGGGGCACCATGCTTCTGACTCTCAGAGATTGAGAATCCTAAGCTAAGACAGCCTTACATTTTAGGGAAAAAAAAACATCTTTAAAATTAACGTTGGGTTCCTAAAGGCCTTCCATGTGATATCATCCCTTTTTTTAAGCGTCAATCATGTCCTGTCCTGTCCTGTCCTATAAGGCATTATTTTTATTTTTATTTTTATTTTTTCTGTTTTTAGTACCTTGATATTTCCTACGACCATCTCGCATGTGGCAGCTTCCCCTTTCTACATCAAGGCAAGCAGTCAAATTATCAAACAGCTCAACATTATTACTAGTTCTAAGCAGCAGATGTGAACTAGTGAGAGCACAGCTTCCATGGAAGACACCGATAGTATATGAAATGCACAACTTCCACTGAAACCTCTTCTTGAAAACCCCAGATTTCACTTGATAATGTCTATGAACCTTATCTTTTTGAACCAAGTCGTGGTTCCTTTTACTCCTATAAAATATATTGTGCAACTTTAGCCACACAACAAGGGTCATTTTCATTCTCAAGAAACTGCAACAATTTGAACTTGTCTTGTAGCTGATTGATTATTTCTAACCCATCCAGAGACCATAAAATAAAATAACAAAATGTTTTCTAGCATTAACCCATCAACATTGACTCTGGTTAAGTTAAACCTATCATCCTTGTTCTCGTCTTACAAGGTCAAGAAACTTCTCTGCAGTAATTCCTGTTTCAACATCTGTTTTAGCATCAAGTACATCACCAGGTCAGTTTACCGAGAGACCTGCCAGCATTTCACCGTGAGAAGGAAGGTCGCGAATCTTTTCACTCAACTAGATGACACCAGCGTCCCCACACCCCAGCATCATGTTCCCAGCTGTAATATAACAAACGAGCTGTTACCTGGACAGAAGCTTCATCTCCGCCTCAAATTGGTGCCTGTGACACTTATTATCAGTGGTAGACCCCAACTCTGGGTGAGTTGATGCATGCCTAAAGCGGGAGACAAAGCAATACCCTTTCCAAGCCTGACGGGAACTTCTTCCTATAGAAGAATGCTCTACGCATATGGATTTTTTTGTAGTAATTTGTGTGGAATGGAGCAAAAGAGAAGATTGAAGAAACTATATTTATCAACTCCACAATTGTAAATTCACAATACCAGAATCCAAACAACACTCGCGACAAAATTAAAGATGACAATTTCTATCTGTGCGTAAAAAACAATTGTAAAGGACATGGTGAAAGATATCCTATGAACAGTATATGCGTGCATGTGATGAAAGATCATCACTTTCGGAAACATCAGGCCCCAGATTCAACTAGCTAATTCCTTAATTTGCCTCTGCTAACGTTCTATCTGGATGGTTACATGACTGATACTATACTCACTTCTGATATAGTTTATCAAATTGTCTAGCACCATGTCTGCATTTACTTCAGGCCTGATTTTCACATGACAAGCCAGGAGAATCTTGCCCACGGTAATGGCCCATATATGCAGTTCGTGGATAGCCACCACGTCCTCCATCTCAAACAATCCCTTTTCAATCTTTGTTGCATCTATCTCTCTTGGAGTGCTCTCCATCAAGACGTCAAGTATGTTCCGAAGCATTTTGATTGTTGTACCCAAGACTATAACTGAAAAGAATAGGGTGCAGATCACATCAACTATCTTCCACTCAGGCTTATACCATACAATTGCACCTCCTATCATGACCCCGATACTCTGGATGGAATCCCCAAGTACATGGATATAAGCTCCTTGTACATTTATGTTCCTTTGCTTCTTTTCATGCCTGGCTTCCTTTTTATCCAGCAGCGGCTCAACATGTTCTTCATGAGCATGACGGTGCTCATCTTTCGAGTGCTTATGATGATTGCCCGCATCTTTTGGGTGCTCGTCATGATGACGATGATGAGTAGTAACTGTCATTCCATGGCTGTGGCCAGTCCCATGATTGTGATCATGGTCATGCCCGTGATCATGTCCCAACACAAGTGCCATGACGATATTCACTAGAAGACCGAATGCAGCAACAAGAAACATAAGAAACCCATCTACCTCCCCTGTATCATGGATGAGCCTAACAATGGCTTCATAAACCAAAATCCCTGCAAGCAACCAGATGAGCTGTATGGAAACCAGTGCACCGAGAACCTCAATCCTAACAAATCCATAAGATTGACGGGGTGTGGCTTCCCAGCCAGCTGCCCAAAATGAAAACAAGGAGATAGCAAAGGCTGCAACATCTGAAAGCAAATGTGCAGCATCAGTCAAGATTGCCAGACTATTGGCTTTGATGCCACCAGCTACCTCAGCACTCATGAACACTACACAAAGTGCCACGGCTATCCAGAGCTTACGCATTGAAGTTGAACGTTCTTTGGCATTCTTGAGGTTATTTCCAGTATCTGAAAATACACAAGGTGCTTCCCCACATACGTTACTCGCTCCACTATCCCCTCCATCAAGAATATCCACGCTTGTTTCAACAGGGGGGGCATGCTGAGTATTTTGTTCTTCCATCTGAAAGTTCACAGTTACACCATGAATACCATGTGAAATCTAACAGAACATGCCTGCATATATAGTGCACAATGTGTTCTGTAATGATACACGGAAGAGTAAATGCATTGTCTTACAACATCAAAGAGAATTTGGCAACGGATACACCATCAAAGTAGCTTATGATGAACCAACATGCAAAAAGAGAAAAAAATGAAAGAACTGAAAAGATGAATAGCTGATAATGGTATTTTACACCAAACTCAGGCACTATAGGGAGAAATTCCAGGTTCCTCAATATTCAACGAGTTTAAGAGCCAAAACCCACGAAGATTATTTGATTGCATGAACTTGTTGAAAGTAATAATGTAATTCTGAACTAGGAACGTTCCTCCTCCTCGTGCCCTTTCAAAGACAGCAGCCTTAATAGAACTAGACCCCAAACTCTTAATGACAATTCATGCTTAAACATGAATTTGATAGATTGCAAATATGAATAAATTTGATTGTAATGACAGTGCTTAGAAATTACACCAATAACTCCCCAGCGGAAACAAAACCACAAACATATTGATTCCGAGCAGTGTCACTCACATAGTCAGCCCCCAAACAGTAGAGATTAAGGCTGTCATTAGCCCTTAACTACAATTCAGAATTTCAAAAGGATTTAGAAAATGAAGTTCATAACGTGATGATCACTAGCTAAACACGCCAGCAGAAGAGCATTCCCTGCCAGTAATATAAGCCGTTTGATACAAAAGACTAATCCAAATCAATGGATCACTGATCACATAACACACAACACCTTGCTCAGTGACAATTAAAAACATAAACAAAGTTTCAAAGTTTTAACCCTCACGCAGAATCCATGAAAGAAGGAAATCACGCACTACCAATTAAGTTCACAAGACAAGCACCTATTGTATAGACAGCATATTAGCATTTGCACATATAGGGAAGGAGAACTGAGTCAAGCCAAAGAGTGGAACAATAGAAGTGGCTGAATGGCAGTCCACCAAGTAAGCCTTCGTCTTCTTCTCTCTCTCTCTCTCTATTTAAGTAAAAAGAAATCATTTAACACAATCAAACAGATGCAGCTTTTCAACGACATTCGAATTTGTGGCAACAATTATGCATCAAAGGAATCCAGTAACTGAATTCCATTTCAAACATGGATCATCCCCACTTGTAAAAAGATCTAATAAAGGAAAAATCCATAATCACAGCGATATCCTTTGCACGAACTTTCTCCCTTTATGTCAGTGGCTTCATTACACATACGTACCAGATGCAAAGAGATTCAGTCATAGAAATGTTTCAGAAGAAGGAATCAAAAAAGAAAAGAAAAGATTATTTCCCATGACCCTATTGACAGTGTAACGGCAACCCATCAGTAGTAAAGCAACAACTAGTACCAAGCATTGGACCATGTGGATTGATCTACACATCTAAAACTCATGAGGAATGACATGCCGCAGCTTTAACATCTCTAATTGGAAGATGGGGGGAAAGAAGAAAAACAGAGAGTAAAGCATGGAGATACAAGGATCAAAGCCATAAAGGAGATAAGCCAATAGATTACCTTTCAAGGCACTCGAAATTTTTAAGTTACAGGATGCAATCAATGCAAACAAGTGGCGGGAGCTTAATTTTTGGTAAGAAATAATATTTTCTCATCAAACACACTAAAAGCATCACCTAAAAGCCAGAAAATAGACTGTTACTTCAAGATCATAGAAGTGGCAAATAGAAATCAAACACCCTTTAATAGATATCAATCTCCTGCAGGAAGTCTTTGATTGAATTAGGTAAAGAATCTTAGCACAATCAGCACCATCCTGAATCAAAACCAAACAAAAAGCAGCATATCGTTATTGGTGCTGAAAGCTAACCTGCTGCAAATGATCAGAAGACAAAAACCAACAAGATAATAATAACGTCCATTAATACGTATTAGATAAACAAACAAGCAAAACACAAGACTCGCCGAGCTTAATTATTATATACACTTAAACCCAAAAGTCAGAAGATTACGCGCGCACAATATATATATATATATATATATATGAAGAATAATTGGATAAGTTAGAAACCTTGAACCTAGAATAAATAAAGGTGTTAGCTTGAGTTGTTCTTTTCAATCTTTGTTATTGCTTGTGGCATCAATTTGACTTCCGTAAATCATTTTCTCTACATCAATCACCCTCGCTTAAACAATTCAATTTCAAACCCTAAGGATAATCGTTGCAACTGGGATGATGCAATAAATAAAGGGCACTCACTGTCTTCCAGTTTACACGCCCATGTGGATGGATCTGGTATGGTGGATGCTCCGTAGCATGTCCCCGGAAATTGAGAGTAGGTGCAAATTCTCCTAATTTATGACTCACCATATAATCTGTTATATAAATAGGTAAATGCTCCTTCCTATTATTGAAAGCAATAGTATAGCCGATCATAAATCATTATGAGTATAATAGTAGATGCCCGGGACCTCAAGCTGTATTACAATTTACAGATGACAGTGATGCTAATTTTAACCAATGTTCTTTCGGGATTTGTTTTTCAAAAATCTCATGCTTGCATTAAAAGTAAGTGAGTTTTACTACTGGGTCTTACAAATTAAATGTTGGAAGCTTTTTACAAGATGAATTCGGGGGGGGAAAAACTTACAATTCATATATGATTTACAAACACTAAGATCTTATATAGTAAGTGGGTATCCTCCCAACATTTAAATGTTTTTGGAGATCTTGATAAGAATAGTTTCTTACAGATAAATTGTTAACGAAGCACTGAGAATCTAATTGAAAAAAGATTTAATTTCAATACAAAAACTAATTGGAAGATACCTCTGTCCATGAATTATGTGAACAAAGTTAAAATTAATTACCAAACATATCATCAATTACTACAACTTGTTAGTGATGTTTTGATCTGTCCGTGAGGGGGACAAAATTGCATTTCAATTCCAATCAATCATTCCACGTGTTATTTCCACTTGGCAATGGTTGTCAATCAATTTGCCCGAATTACCTGTATATGCAATCAAAATCAGAGGGTTTTTTTTTTTTTTTTTTGAGACCGTGGAGGCTGCCTGATTGGTGGAAATGATCCCAGTACAATTAGCTTCATATCAATAACTAAATATCTGCTCAAATTATATGAAGAAGTACAAAATATACTAAAAGACAAGTTTTTTTCACTGTAATCCATAGTGCATTTTTTTCTTTTCTTTCCTGTTTGATCATTGCTTTTTCTTTTTTTTATTACCGTCAATTACATAAATCATTTTATGGATAAGTCTAGAAATGATAATTTAATATCAATACAAATGAGTGAATTTTTTTTCATATAATTACAAATAAAATATGAATATTCTCAAACTCAACTCAAAACCTGACCCAAATCTAATTTTATTTTATATATATATATATATATATATATATATATATATATATATATTACTTTATGTTGAAT
>Ga0307515_10007007_pt1 | contig 22387 bp, 17 predicted proteins | sample 17_EM_MG_FD_194513 | JGI IMG/M metagenome (GOLD analysis project Ga0307515, IMG submission 194513) | Populus trichocarpa ectomycorrhiza microbial communities from riparian zone in the Pacific Northwest, United States - 17_EM | ecosystem: Host-associated > Plants > Roots > Unclassified | place...
GCTATCGCGCCATCTAAGGCATTAGTTTCTAGCATTGAGGGCCGTTCTAGGTTAAAGTGGGCAAGTAGGGGGGCTAACACTAGCCGTTTTTTAAGCTTATTAAAGGCCTACATATATATAGCGTTAAAGTAAAAGAGCTGGTCTTTCCTAGTAAGGCGGTTAAGAGGCTAGGCGATCCTGCTGTAGTTCTTAATAAAGCGTTAGTAGAAGTTACAGAAACCTAAAAATAATTGCACCCCCTTTACGGTCCGTGGGGGCGTCCACTGGTTAATTATGGTCGTTTTCTCTAGGTCAGCCTTAATTCCATCTATACTAATAATAAAACCTAGGTACTTTATACGCTTAACACTAAATTCCGACTTCTTAATATCGGCCTAGAGGCTAGCTTCGCGGAGCCGTTATAAAACTTTATAGATATACTCCTCGTGTTCCAGTTCATTCTCTAAGTAGATTATAATATTATCTAAATAAGCCGTACAGAAGTTATTAAGGTAGTTAAAGAGTACATTATTTATATACCGCTGGTACGTAGCTAGTCCGTTAGTTAGTCTAAAAGGAAGTACCTTATATTTATACGTCCCATAATAGGTCCGGAATATAGTAAAATCCTTAAACCCAGGGTCTATCCTAATTTGGTAAAAGGCCTAGCGGATATTAAGCTTTATAAAAACCTTAGCTCTACTTATTTGGGTAAAAGTCTTATTAAGTAAGGGCAGCGGGTAGCAGTCCTTGCGGGTTATATTATTTAGCTTATAGTAATTAATACAGAAGCGCAGTCCTCTATTTAGCTTTTTAATAAAGAGAATAGGTAAGTTAACAGGGGCTTAGCTAGGCTTAATAAAGCCCTTATTTAGGTTATCAATAAGGTACTACTTTATAGCCTATAATTCGGCAATAGACTATAGGTAGAGAGGGCTAAAGCTAAGGGTGTTTCCCTTATCTTGCTCAATCTCGATCTTATAGTTATACGGTTAATAGGATGGAAGCATATTAGACGCTACCTTAGAGAATACATCCTTGAATTTCCGGTATTAATTGGGTAGTTTTTACTCCACTAGTTCTTTATCTGTAAGCCCGCTTTCCTATCCACTAAGCTCGCTTTCCTTTTTCTTAATTATTCGGTTAATTTTGTATAGGCTAGTTATAAAGGCAACGGTATTAGACTGAACTAGGTTCTGGTAGAATCCTATAGCACCAATACAGCAGATATTAACTAGTGGGAGGTCTATAGGTTTCTTTGGCGTCCGTTAGGCCGTAGTTTACGGTATAGGGTTTATAGTCTTCCTCAGCTCACATTCCATTTTCTGTAAGTTATCCTTCCTATCTATTAGTTTAGTATAGCGTCTAATATCCTTAGCTTTCCTTTATAGCTTTATAGGGTTCTCTATAGGGAACTTAGCTAGGTTATTACTAACTTCCTAGGTCTCTAGTGTGGGTGGCGTAATATAGGTAGTCTAAGGGCGGCGTAGTATACGGATCCGTTGCGGGTTAAGCTATACGTCCTTCTTAAAGGCCTAGTCTCTGCGCATAGCATCGGCCTAGTAAATAGTATTAATCTAGGGCCGTATAAGGTTTTCCATTATAATACTAATTTCTTTTATAAAGGAAGGGGTTAAGGGTAGAGTTTTAGGCCAGATAAGCCGTCTACTCCGTACTTTGAGCTATAAGCCTAAATAGGCTAGCCATTTTCTTCTTAAGATTATATTATGGCTTCCTAAGTCCGTAATAAAAAAGGGGACGTTATATTACCTTTATCTATTAACGCGGAGGTAGATCCGCAAGATAGTTATAATAGGTAGCCCTATCCGTCCGTTATAACCGCAAATAGGGATTAGTTTAGGCAGTTCTTTAAGGGGTACATTTAAAAAATCAGCCAGTTTTATAGCGCACTTTATATTAATTAAGGTAAAGGCATTTGCTCCTAAGTTAGCTAAAGTAGAGGTTAAAACTTAATATCTATTATAAAATAAAGTATAAGGGATAGTACAGCTTCTTTTACTAACTAGCCGACCTAGATTAATATGTAATATATTAATCCCTTTTAACCCTAGAAAGGAGTCTTCCTCTAGGGTTCCTCTTTTTCTAGCTCTATACTATCCTCCTAAATTAACAGGACCTTATTTATCCTTGCCTTTATTAGGCAGTTCCTTATAGGGTGGCCTATTTAACCGCATAAGAAGTAAGCTCCTTAATCGCTAAGGGCCTATATATAGGGGTCGCTATATATAGGCCGGGTATACACCAGGCCTATAGTAGGGGTAGCTACGCAGCCAGCTACCGGGTTAGCTGTAGGAGTTGCCAATTATACCAGGGCACTACGGGCCGTACTCGTAGTACTTACGGCCTAGTTTATAAGGTTTCTAGTTTTTAGCCAGTTAGCGCGTGCCTTAATTTAACGGAGGCCTTAGTTAATAGCTAGGCAATAGTCCATAAGTTCCTTTAACGTCTATGCCGTAGTATAAGCTAGTAATACGGCCCGCTATAGGTCTAGGGTAAGCTTATTAAAGAGGTCTAGCAGTAGGTCTTCCTAGGGGATCTAGGCCTGTCCGGCCAGGTATAGAAAGCGGGTTTAAAAGGCTAAAAAGGTCTTCGTTGTTTTTATATTTAGGCTTTTATAGCTAAGGCGAGCGTTCTATACTTTAAAAGGGTCTTTATAAATAGAAGATAAGTATTTAATTATTTCTTCTTTAGAGATAAAGGGGTCTGCTAAGTCTTCTATATATTACAGGCGTAAATACGTCTAGGCGTCTCCGCCAGTACGGCCAAAGACGTAGGCCATTCTGGCTCGGGCGTTAGGGAAGTAGTCTATATTAACTTTAAGCTTGTCCTATAATTAAAGCTTCCAATTATTAAATATAGGGTTGGTTCCATCTATAAGTAGTAAGGGGTCCATAACCTTTGCTAACCGCTTCAGTGCTATATAGGCCTTAGTAGATCTACTAAGGCGCTAGGATAGGGCCTAAAGGACTATAGTAAGTCTTTAGTTGTCTAATAATGACTTATTATTAGATATAGGGGTATCTCTAGCTTTAAGCAGCTCTTGCAATTATTTAATTTCGGTATTAGCAGCCGCAAGCTCCGCCTAGGGAGTTAAAACGTTAATTATTTCTTTATCTAAAGTATTTAAGGGTCCTGCAGCTGCTTTACCTACTACTATGGTTCGTAGCATGGTGGTAGGGGTATTAGGTAATTCTAGGTAATTTCTTTAGGGGTTCTGGTCTATACGTGTCTTATAGGTCCTTTCCTTAAGGTTCTATTCTTTTTTTTTAGGTCCTGTCCTTGTGGTCCTATTTTATATTCTCGTAGATATATTTAAGTTCCTTCTCAGGAAGAAAGAGTAGAGTGAGCTTTAGATAATGTTAGCGACTTAGTTAATCGAGACATAAGCACGGCAAAAGGGTCGCGCAAGCCTATATAATTAGATTGTCTATAAACAAGAATCTAAAGCTAAAGAAAGGAAAGGAGAAGAAGGGGAGCGCCGCTCAAAGCTATATACGATCTTCGCGTCACGTGACCGCAATATGCGGCAATCTATGGCAACTTGCCGGTGCGTAGTTCTGCCAAGTTCTGCCAAGTTCTGCCAAGTTCTGCTAGTGCCGTAACAGAGAGCTTATAAGGCATTCCAACCAGCAGCCCGTCCAGTCGCGAGACACTACTACTATCTTTTTAGTTTGCATAGCCAAGTGGGTTAGGCTTAGGCATGACACTTTTATATATAGAAATTTATTTATTTTATATATATTAGCTAAGGCTAGCCTAAATAATAATAAAAAAAAAGGGGGGGGGCAATATATGGGATATTTTATTCCTTAATCGGGTTATATTACCTAAGGGCTTAAGGGATCTTAAGGTTAGTCTTTAGCTAGGCCTTATTACCCCCTTATAAGCCCCTTAAGCTTATAACCCTTTCTCTCCTTATTAATTTACCTCTATATAAGGGTATTACTCTACTCTTTACTATATCGTCTTCTTCTATTAACTATTCTATAAGTTATATACGCTAATACTATAAGTAGGCTATACTTATAGATGTTTTTTTTAATTAATAAGGTTAATCTAATACCTATTTTTGTATAAAGTATCTATATAGAGTTCGCCGTAAAATATATACTATAATACGTTTCTTTTCTTCTAAAGTATTAGGCCTTAGTTATAGATTTTTTAAGCTCTAGCCTTAGTAGTATATTTCTAATTCTGCTTATAAATTGTAAGCTTTACAGTGTAAGGAATTGCATAAACGACTTGATTGTAAATGTAGCTCTAAAGCCTCTATATATACACGAAGAAGGTGGAGGTAATAAGACATAACAGGGTAATAGGTAACTGAAATGGGAACAGTAATCTGCAAGCAATATTGATCTGCAATCAATATATAGGGTGGCGTTGACGCTGTCTTGGAGCCTTTCAAGCGGTGATCTTGTGTCTTAGCACAGTGTCGGTAGTCGGTTACATAAATACTAACTGCGCTTTACTTATAAAAGATATATATAATACCTATATTTAAGGAGTTCCCTAAGCCGTCTAGCTACTAGGCATTTTCCTTTAAAGTATAATTATAAATATATCGCCTCCCTTTGCTTTAGTCCCTAGGTTTAACTCTATAAAGCCTATACTATAACTCGTGCCATAAACTACACTCGTTAGCCTTATAGTATTCATATATGAAATGAGACATTTCAGGATAAAACCTTCTGCTTAGTCAAAGTCCATTCGGTTGAGGCGTCTAGCCCAGCTCATTCCTGGTAGGTTGGCCGATCTGGAACCAAAGAGCCTGCTTCTAATTTGCTTATACCAATCACCATAATGAAATAGCCCCACCTCCTCGAAACATTTGGGATAAAACCCGGAAGCGCCAAAGTTTAAAAGGTAGAGGTTTCCGTTTTTGACGATGAACTGCCGTCGATTGAGGTCTCCATGGCTGAAAACCAATGGCTCGGAACCAAACTCAACCCGTTCCGGTCGTCCATATCGCTGCAGCTTCCCATTAATCCATCTCTCTAGTTCCTCCCGGGACTCGAAGGTCCTGTTGACATCGTATTCCGCGAAGAAGGAGCCAGTTGGTATACCCCTAGCCAACGGGCCAGGTTTCGCGTCCTCGTGAACCGGAAAACTCCAAAGATGCTCTACTGCTGCGACAATGGCGTTATCCCATTTGTCTCGCTCAGATGGATTATTTCCCAAGTGTTGCGGAAGAGTCTCGCAGTCAATGAATTTCATAAGGATGTACGTCCGTCCGTCGCGTTCGAACCAGTAATAGATTTCGGGGACAGAGACGACAGCTGGGTCTGCGTGCTTAAAGGCATACATTTGGGCATATACCTCATCCTTGGAGACATATTTGCCAAATTTGATCCATAAGTTTTGTCCATACCGAATGCCATCCAAGTGTGCCTCTAGGGGCAGGCAGAGCTCAACGACCTCGTCTTCGCTTGGTAGTTGATCAGGGTATGCCATGGCGGAAGTCTGGAATCCCATGGTGGAAGTCTGGAATCTGGGTTGTGGGTGGCAGGCACCAGGGTGGAAATATAATGAGTGGTCTTTAGGTACCGTGCAGGGAACTTTGTTTTTAAAGGCTCCGCGTCGCCTAGACCCCTGCACGTGCTATCATAAATCAGACGCTCCGTAGTGGAATTTTAACCGAACACCTGAATTCAGTTAGATCAGCACGTGCTTAGTTACGCGGCAGGATGTTACGGAGTCTTGAAGCTTATACTACGGGGAACCCTGCAATTGGGCTATGTATTGTATGAAGAAACGAATCACTATGCCAACTGCTTCGTATGTATGACCCTCAAGCTGGGCTCTAGCCCCCCTTATCACTCCTTAAGAAAACTGCTCAATGGCCCCAATCCCGCTAAATCCCATAAGATATGTACAAGAAGAAGAACTAGCTCTATGGAAGAAATAATCACGTCAGCTTCTCTCCTAGGCTATATTGCTTCGCTCATATTCCGCCTCCATCCATCTAGTCTCCTACGCGGCTAGTCACTCGCCCTCTATCCAACCCTAAAAGTAAAGTACGAAATGGTGTCTGGATAGACGTTAATGTTATCGCTCCACGATGCGAGGCTGGTTCCATCCTGGACCACCATGCTCTGGCTACCAATCGTGCTGAGACTGTATACCCAGATGTTGTTAGTGCCGCTACCCTCGATGCTGAAGATCTCGCTCTGGCAGTTCTCGGTACCGCCAGATGACGGCGCGTTGCTGCATGTCGTGTCGTAGTTGTTGAAGAAGGAGTAGAGCCCAGCACTACGAGGAGGGTTAGGCTGGGTTAATATAGGGAGGCTGGGGGAAGGGTAGACTTACCCGTAGATGAAGATGTTTTGAGAGTTGAGGATGCGGAGACCGAGCGCATCACAGTTGCCGGGGAGACAGGAACTGTAGGTTGGGTCGTTGATAGCGGAATTTGTGGGGTAGGGCTGGTTCCGAACGTTCGGGACCGGTTGCCAGTAACTGTGATATGATGTTAGTACCCAAGAAAATGAATCTGAAGAGATGTGGCTGTCTGATAAGGAAACCGCTTACGGCGTCTCGGTTTGAACGAAGCCAGCCACTATGAAATGAGTGTTTGAAATCTGGTATTGATAGAGAGCATGATGCTCCACAGAAGTGCCGTAACTAAATAAATTTAGTTCAAAAATCTATAGGGGGAGGGCATTACTGCATACAGCCAAACAGTGTTTGCCTCAACAAGCATCCCGCGGCCGGTATATATGGAGACCCGTGTGCTAGAGGCGTCATCCAAATCATGATCAGCAGTCTAAGAAGCTGTTAGTGCGGCCGTTGTGCTTTAGAATTCTTGAGCAGATTTACCCAGAACCAACAATTCTCGATATAAGCACCCGTACCAGTGCTCGTAATATGTATAGACATATACGCAGCCATGCATGAAGAAGATACAGCAGCACCAGTAGGGCACTGCGCAACCTGAAGATTAGACCCCTTAAATCCACCGATGCGAGTATGCACATCCCACATGCCGGAACCAGACGCTGCGGCAAGATTCCACTGGATGAGAACAGCGCCAGGGCAAGAACCTTGGGTGCTGACGACCATGTCAGACCATTCTACGCTTCCTGAATCACCGGATTTTCCAACTTGAATCACAGGAACTGGGCTCGCCTTGTTCGACCATGGGCCTCCACTGGCCATGATGACTGAGTAAGTCTCGCCAACAATGCGCGAGCCGGGAGGAATGTAGATGGTGTTTGTGACTTTGTATACCCCGTAGTCGAAAAAGACAATTTTGCCTGACGAGGCAGCTGAAGTAATCGCGTTTTGGATGGCAGTGGTATCGTCTGTTGAACCATCGCCTTTGGCACCTGCACTGCGGATGCTGACAAAAGATGCTACCGGAGAGGCTCCATACTGAGGCTTCGACTTGGTGTAGTACCTGTTCGTGCCACTTGCAAGGAGGGCACCGGGTCTGGAAACAGGGGTGAAGCTACCTTGCCAGGTTGTAGGTCCGTTTGGCGTGTATTTATGCCCCTGACCCCAGCTAGTGATGGTCATAGAGCCGGTTGTGCCGGCTAGAATGGTTCCACTGGTTCCATGGACGGCCGTAGGAACATTGTTTAGGACCACGTTCTCCAGGATTAAGCTGCCTGCAGTAGCTGGGGAGGAGCTGGTGGTCCAGACGGTGTCAACGAAAACCGAGCACCCAGTGATAGTGCTGTCGATAATGTTCACGGACCCCACATTCTGAGCACTACTGCCACCGCTGGTCATTGAGAAAGCAGTGGTGCAACTAGAAATGGTAATTCCCTGATACGTCCAGCCCCAGTCCCAAATCTGCGAGATACCCACAATGGCGTTTGAAATGACGAGATTGCGCATGGTAAACTGCTGGTTGCCAATGTTGGCTCCATACAGACCACCGGTGACGGTCACATCACTCATAAAGCCGCCAGAGCCTAGGAATGTTAGTTCCGTCCTCAAGGATGTAGCACGTGACGGCGAAATGCGAGGCGCCTTGTAGGAAGTGCTTGCAATAGTACTACCTCGAAGCTTACGGATAGTATGTAGTGAGCCACTCCTGAAAAGCCGTCTCGCATCCCGCCAATTTCAGCCAGGAATGAGAAGGAACCCACCGTTTTCTATAAAGATACCCTGTTGCTGCGAGTTAGAGGATGCAGTCATAATAATCTGGACATTTTGAAGGCTGGTAGCCTGTGCAGTAGGCCAATGAATACCAGTAGCCGCCGTCGCCGCGGGAATAGCAGTCAAATCGAGAATCAAGTTCCGAACTTGCCGATAGAATACATTGGTCGATGTCCAGCCCTGGTTTCCTGAGCTCTGATACGGATCGCCATCAATCAAACCGAGCCCAGTGAAACCAGCGGTGGCTTTGATCACGGGAAGTGAATTCGCATTGCCAATGAGTTGGGTCATGTAATACGGAATGATAGGAGTCGAAACGATGTACGTGCCAGCCGGGAAGTAGACTATGGCCGGAGTGACGGTTGAGGATTGACAACTTCCTGGTGCGCAGCGACCACCAGCACTGATAGCCGCATTGATGGCAGCCGTGTCGTCAGTTGACCCATCACCTGGAAGACATTATTAATAGTTGGTCAGACGGTAAGTGAGGTTCAGACTCGCTGATTGGTCAGTGAGACTTCAGTACGGACCCTTGGCGCCATAGTCCTTCACGTTACGAAACACCACATAACCGGATGGATTCGAATTGAAAGCGGCAAGGCCTTGGTGGGTGATGTCTTTTAGCCAATAGGCTGGATCGCTGACAGCTGCTTCGATCTTCAAATCGAGAGCGTGAGCAGTAGCGCTTGCAAAGACGGTCGACAGTGTGGTACTGGCTGTAGCATGGTTTGCCGTGTAACGCGATAGAGGAAGCGCACTTAGTTCTGCTTCGACGACCTTGCTTACGGCTGGAAGATCTACCAGAGCATTGGCATGGGATACAAATAAGCACGAGACAGCCCATAAGAAAAATTGCATATTGAAAATAGCAGCTCAACAATATCGAAAGGATAAGCTGGAGATGGTAGTCATGAAGAGATGTTGACGTGGAAGGTCTTTTATACCCCGCTCTGGGCACAAAAAAGTGAACATGAAGCGCTAGATAGAACACGGTATCCAACAATGGTGGCGGACCCATGACGCCAGAGGTCATGCTGCCGAAATTGATTGGTGTCATATGAGCCAGGAATTTCATTGTAGGGTATGATTTTCCAGTTAGTCGTTCACATTCAAACGTACGCGGCCATCCCAGAATCAGTATACGTCAACGGACGAATAATTCGAAGTCGGATGTTGTGGTGGTGAAATGAAGATTCGGCTTCGGGCCTGCAGTGGAACCAGGCGCACATCCCCCCTAACCAGCTCGGGCAAGATGCCATCGGAGCGGGACCCTGCACAAGCCTCTCCCCAGGCCACTCGATTCCCCTGCTTCCTCATCCAGCGTCCGGATCCGAGAGAACCTAGTTGTTCATGAGCCCGGTGTCGGGACACTTCCGCGCGTGGCTTTTGCGGGGTATCGTTGGTGCGTAGTTAAATGAGATCATTCTGATGTCGCACCGCACCGTAGCACCTGTCGAGCAGGTTTCACCAAGGCCAACAATGGATGACCTGCTTGTTCGATCCTTAGATCACGGCCACCGCGCCGTGACTGACTGGTGCAAATCCCCTGTTTTTAGGGACAATCCCGGACTCTGATCTCCATCTCGTGCCTGCTAACCCTGACTTCCGCGTTAGTTCAGAGCCTAATTTCCTAGACTAAGAGAACGTCAAGGTACAAGATGCGCCACTGTCTTTTGAGTTGTTGGTCGCCCGCGGTGGTACATTGAAGGCTTGCCTTTGGTAGGGCACGGAGGGGCCGCTGGTGGTGGGGATATTGAGGCTGGGCGGCATTTGCGGATAAACGTGCCGTCAGAGGGGAGATTGTTTGATTGAGTCAGTGTGGGATGGAAAAGGGGCATTGTGTTTGTTGAGTGAGCACTAAAATGTGACTTTGAGCATCTATCTAGAATACTTCTTGAGGGTGTTTCGAAATTCTATTTTAAATTCTCAATTTGGCAGAGAAATCATGGATTAAAATACCAGCCTCACAAGTTAATCGCTACACATTGTCCTAATGCCTCGAAGGATTTTGAGAGATTCGGCATCGGAGAACGGTGTAATATCCGGATCAGTGATGATAGTCTGAATATACTCTAGTGTGCCCCAAATATAAGCTCTAATTTTCATGATGGCCCCCACATGCTCAAAGCCTTCCCCATGACCGGAAAATTTCTATACTGTACCTAGACAGCAAAGTCCTCCAGGAATTTAAGAAAGTTATCTGCCACTCGGCGCAGACATTCAAATAACGCTGAGGGTTTTTATTATTGTTGATGCGGGATAATTGATACATTTTGGCATGAAATATATGTGGTATCGTAACTATACAAGAATAGGAAAAACCGTTTAAAAATCTTCCTGAAAAGCCACACTGATCAGTTCAACCTGCAGGGGGAAACGCCACCCCCGATCTTTAAAGCACTAAAGTCAACCACATCAAAGTAATAACACTATAATCAGAGCTTGCGCTTAATAAGTGCATGGCGTGAACGCCTAGTGCAAGCTAAAACACTTAGTATGGGTGGCGCCGAAAGTCAAACCAACTCTACAAGCCTCCAGGTCATCGAAGTGGTGGCCTGAATCTTGAGGTATATTTGAGAACTTGATGCTCGACCAATACGAGTATGCAGCTTACAATAAACGGCTCGTCATGGCTTCACTTCTGCCAATCCATTTCTCGATCTGATTCCTGTCGCGAGGCTTGAAGCCCACTTTGAACGGCTTGGGCATAAGCGCCAAACTAGTTGGGACGGCAGAACAGTGGATTGCATCGAGGATTTGGCAGTCCTTAGGACCCTTGGGTGGGATAACCTCAAAGGACATGATGAGTCGAACCAGAAAGACGTAGAACTCCCGGTTAGCAAGTTGGTACCGGCGCACGTGCGTAGACCAGCACCATATGTCGGCCTTCGCAGCAGCGGAGTCACCGATATAGCGCTCTGGTATGAACTTCTCGGGATGCTCGAAGTGGTCGGGGCCGTAGCCGGCGGCGTAAGTGTTCTGACCACGTTAGCAATTGACGTTGAAATTAATATGTAGCGTGCGAGTCTCAAAACTTACTAGCGGGAATGTGGTACCGGCAGGAGTTTCAACGCTGTAGCGATTGCCTTCTTCTGGCTCTTGCGCGACGTATACCGGGGCGAGGTGTCAACAGTGAACGATTCCAAATTAAATACCGCTTTCCCATCACTAGAGATGATCTTGTGGAATGTGTGTAGGATTGGCAAGCCATCATGGCGGTCTGCTGGCTGGTCCGAATGTCTTTGGCGGGTTCGAAAGTATTCGCGAGAACGGCGCGCTGTTTGGGGTCCTATGGTTAGCGTTTCGCCTGCCGGGGAAGAGATAGTGATGCTCACTCTGTTGCCCGTTCGGACTTCCGTACTTCTTGGCTAGCTTCTGGGCGGCGGCATGGTGGTAGCTACCGAGTTGGAAGAGGTTTCCAAATATTGGCACGCTTGGGACTTCCGGAAGCCCTTTGATCCTCGGAACATCTGTCGAGTTGAGATATCGGATAAGTAAGTAAATACCGACGGTCGGAATACCTAGGACAAGTCGGTAGACGTGGTAAGCATTCTTGAGTTTGAGCGGGCTTGTTCCTAGGTTGGTGTGAACGTGGGTATAAAGAGTCAAGTGTAAGACTTTGATAGAAAGGAGAGAAAGAAGTTGCGAAGGAAATAAATACATAAATAGGAGCCACGCAATAGAGCCGCAAAATATGCAGTGAATTAAGATAAGGCAGCTTCCGCTAGCGGTGTAACGGTTGAATGAAGAAGTCATTGAGCGTCTTGATCAGCTCACCCGAAGATAACGTCTTTCGGTGAGAAGGTTATCTCCGGGTAGTTTAAGGAATCGATGATGAATATGAAGGACAACTATCCAGACTTGGAAATAGGTTCCCAACTTTGGAAGAGGTGACACTTGAGTTAATAGAAGCGTCTTCTTTTGAAAAATGCTCTACACAGATGCCCAAAATCCTCAAAAAGACTTTACGCGTAGTCTGGATATCCGGAGACAAATAGAAATTAAATAGGTAAACAAGAAGAGGAAAGTCTTTACTGGCTATCTGAACGCCGTTTAAGAATGTCGGGAAAAAACCCATCCCTGAATTTAGAGATAATGTAGGATATATAATCTTTGTGATTGATTCTTTGCCGTTAGCACAACCTTCTATTCTTAAATGGCTCCTAGTTTAGAAGAACATCCACGCTCGGGCAACCCTTTTATTCCACGACTATGCTGTAGCTTGAGATGCAGCTTCTCTAGCCCTATGCTAGGGGCGAGGGCCTCCAAAAAAGGGCATTAGAGAAACAATCCGACTGCCCTCGTGATATACAACACCTGGCTTCATAGTTTGCTCCTAGGCTCAACAAATAGCGCCTCTCCAGTAGCAAATACGGTCCCTTGACCATCCTCAACAGCTCCTACCAGCCACGCTTTATTGCCTTCTCTCTTTTCAAACTTGGCAGTACATAGAACAGCACCGGGAGTGCGCACAGGCTTCTTATAGTTGACTTTAAGATCTGTGCTCAGTTAGCAAGTTGCCCGATTGCCAGCAAACGAACCGGCAAACTCACAAGCCGTGAACAACCTCATGGGCTCATTGACAGACTCCTCGCGCTTCCGGCTCTGTTCTATTTCCAAATTGAGCGTCAACAGCACACCGATGACCTCGTCCAGCATGGTGGCCACGAAGCCTCCATGACAAATGTTCGGATGGCCATTGACGCCGTTGCCCAGGTCCACCAGCATCCGAACTTCTTGAATTGCTGGGGATCCCTCAGCGACTGCTTTGCGATGCATCGACAGCAACTTGCGGATCGTCCGGTCTGACTTGAGCGTCTCGGCAAAGAAGGAGTCTTCGGTGCTGCCCTTCGCTTGGCGGGAAGACGTGTTGCAGGGCGTCCATGCCGGGTCGTTTATCAGGTTGGCGCACCAGGGGATCTTGCGGAAATGGAGCTCGTGGGCGGAGGCCATTGCTGCTGCCTCTAATTGACGTGGTGAAGCATCAAGAAAGGCGGAAATTGGCCGCCGTCATGTCTTGTATCTTCCTCGTGGATCGATTTGCCGAGGTCGGGGAGGGATGGGGCTCGTTGATGCGAGTCAAGGATGCGAGGGGTAAAATTATTACCGCTCTTTGGAGGATATCTCTTGGATGCCTGCAGATAATTTACTACAGTTTGAATATAGTTGTAGGATATATTTCTATAAAGCCATATTCAGCCAAGAGACCAATAGAAGGCGTCCTCTTCAATGAGTTGCAACGGCGCTTGAGAATTTTAGAATAGCCCTTCATGGCGATGCTTAACTGCCGGCATTACGAATTCAGCCTTCTGCTATCGATAAGCCGACCTCCACCTTTTTTCTTGACAGGTGGGGATGTCACTGCTCAACCCAACCATCGTCATTCTTTCTACTATCTATACCTATATATGCACCGCTTCCACAGCCAGCGAGAATCAACTTCATTTAGCCTAATTGTTCTCCTACTCGCAAAATGGCGGACCTCGACCTCCAAGAAATCCATGACTTCCTCATCACCATCGCCTACAAGGCCGGCGAGATGATCACAGCTGCCCACCCCAGCACTGGAGCTGCTGGGTCTAAGAAGAACTGTAAGACCTCCAATTCAGCTTCAGGATACCCCCAATGCCCTCTCTAATCGCACATTGGCACCCCCCGGAAGCCCTTCAAAACACCTCTAACCACCCGACTCTCCATTCCTCTCCGCTAACTCATTCCCCCTCCCAGCCGCTGACCTCGTCACCGAAACCGACCGCGCCGTCGAAACAATGGTCTCGACCTCCCTCAGCGAAAAATACCCCAACATCGCCTTCATGGGCGAAGAAACCTACACGCCCAACACGCGCCTCACCCCCAGCCCAACCTTCATCGTCGACCCCATCGACGGCACCACCAACTTCGTGCACCACCACCCCTACGTCAGCATCTCCCTCGGCCTCTGCATCAACCTGCTCCCCACCATCGGCGTCGTCTACAACCCCTTCACGCAGACCCTCTACACCGCGATCCGCGGCCGCGGCGCCTTCCTGAACCGCACCACCCCCCTCCCGCTCACCCGCCCCACCCCGCTGACCGACCTGAGCAAGTGCCTCGTGGCCATCGAATGGGGCTCCGATCGCTCGGGCCCCGACTACGCCGTCAAGACCCGCACGTTCGCGCGGCTGGCGGCCGCGAAGCAGGACGGCGGCGCCATGGTGCACGGGCTGCGGTCGTGGGGGTCCGCGGCGCTCAACCTGTGCGCCGTCGCCAGCGGCGCTGTCGACGCGTACTGGGAGGCCGGGTGCTGGGCCTGGGACGTGTGCGCTGGGTGGGTTGTGCTGAGCGAGGCGGGGGGCCTGGTCGTCGATGCGAATCCCGGGAACTGGGAGCCGAGTGTGGATGGGAGGAGGTATTTGGCGGTGAGGGGCGGTGAGGGCCAGAGGGGGATTGTGGAGGAGTTTTGGGGGTGTGTCGAGGGTGCGTTTGAGGTTGGGAGGGATAATCCTTGACGTTGAAGGGACATGTTAGATGGGTTGGTGGGGGAGATTGGTTGGTATTGTATGGTACGGCATAGCATGGCATGGCATGGCTAGGGAATATAATTGCATATAGACGGAAAAGTAGAATCAAGCCACGAAGGAGGCAAGCCTATGAACCGCACATAGAGCATCATCAAAAGCATCATCGACAGCACGAAGCAGCGAAAAAAGGGTTCATAGCTATCAAACCCCCATCATGAGTCGTTAGATGCCGAAATGTACAGTGCACAACATACAACATGGCACCCGCCCCGTTGTAAATGCCATTACCCATATTGTTACTTTTACCGCACCTCTCCAAAGTCTACCCGTTCTTCGCCCGCCTCCTTGACATGGACCGCTTAAACCGCTTCGATGCCGCGCGCCTAATCCCACCACCAGTCGTCTCCTCCTCCGCCCCTGTCCCCACTCCCTCCTCTACCATCACCGCCGCCGCTCCCTTCGCCCCCGCCTTCGCCATCGCCGCGCGATTCAACCTCGCCATATCCTCCACATGCAGCTTCCTGCGCTCCGCGCGCCTTGCATCGATCGTCTCCTGACTCAAATGGCCGAACCCATTCCTGCGGCGAAAGCACGCCTCCATCAGCGCATTCGGGTCGACCAGGCGGCGCGGGACGGTCTGGATGACCTGCAGGATCTCCATGTAGTCCGAGATGGCGCGGATGTCCTGCTCGCCGACCTTGAAGATGGCGAGCGAGATGCGGAACAGGGTTTTCGAGCCCTCATAGAAGAACGAGTCCCACACGCGCAGCACCGACTCAATCGGCAGGTTGCCGACGAAGAGGGACATGAACCAGGAGGTTGTGGCGAGAGAGATGGTCGGGAGGCGCGCGGACGCTGTCATGGTGTGGGTTGGGCCTGAGTTGAGGAGGTGCATGTCGTCGATTTTGGCCCAGACCGCTGGCATGCTTTCGCGGATGCAGCTCATCAGCACGCCCATGTCGACGTTGGCTTCAAGGACTTTGCTGTGTGTGCCGGGGAGGTGGATCGTTGTGATGATGCTGAGCATGATGAAAGCTTTCTCTTCGTTTTCGTCGAGGAAGAGCAGGAGGAGCCCGGCGAGAAAGTTAAGGGACTGGCAGTAGCCGATGTTGGGGTTGTAGACGGCGAAGGCTTGGAGGACACGGCGGAGGGAGCACAGGATCGAGGTTTCGGCGTTGACGAGCGTGTCGTCGCTGTCGGTGCTGTCTGCGCTGGGTATGGGGTCCGGTTTGAAGCGAATGTTGTCCGGGAAGGTTCGATTGAGATCGCGCTCGATGATTTCTCGGTCCGTTTCACTTAGTCCTCCTTTGTCTACTTGCTCGACTAAGTCCCAGTAGAGGCCAGGACTCTGCGCTAATTTTCCAGGACCCCCGGCATACCAGAACCAAGCTGCGCCTCTCCAATCCGGAGGTATTCCTTTTCGTATGTATCGTTTGACTTTGTCGGATTTAGGGGGGAACCGGGTCGGTTTCTCTGTTGGTAGGTTGTACTGCTTCATCAAAGCCATCCATTTTTTACGTCGGCGTGCAAGATATTCTACGTAGTTCTCGTTCCACGTGTCATACTGGTCTACAGTTACATTCTGAGTAGCTTTCTTGAACCCGTAGCGGTCACGAGGTACTGGCGTTAGAGATTCTCCGTCTTGTTGTAGGGATAGCATTCTACTGGAGATGATTTGAGTCGATGTTCGTATGTGAGGAGAATCAGCCTCGAGAAGATTCTTTCGTTGTGGTGGTGCTATCCCGATACTATCCCGTTCTACCATACCGGCAGAATGCCGACGCTGAATTGGCGGCGGCAGTTCCTGCGCCTCTAGGCTGGGTGTGAGACCGGCCTGAGACACGTAACCTTCGTCGGAGATATCGACACCCTCATCCACCACAGGATCGTCATAAAAACCCCCCACATACATTTCGATCGCGTCTTCAACGCTCATGCCCTCTTCAGGATCTCCTTCAAGTTGGTTTGAGATACTTGCCCCGTTTTCGCTTATCGAGCTTCTTTTCGTCACTATACTGCTCCGCTCTGTCCCGCTGGCGTCTAAGAATCCTGAAGAAGTATTCGTCCACCCTGAACGAAAGCTCGCTCGTGCATCGTCGTTACGTGTAACTGGGTCCCTGCGAAAGGATGAATGATAGCTATCACTGTCTCGGCCACGTGGCCCTCTGTCAGGCTTGTATGTTGTGGATGGTCCAGTTCGATTGGAGGCTCGAATTGGCGCATAGTCAGGTATCGATGTAGCAGTCCTTAGGGTGGGATGTAGTTGCATGTGGGACGAGGGATGTGAGGATGTTGTCTGACCACGGGCTCTATTTGCTAGAGGCCACGAATGGCCCTCCTTCGAGTTCCTCCAAGAAACTCCCGAGTTTCTGGATGAAGCACCATTCCTTGAGCTTTCGTCGCCTAGAGAGGGCGTGGCGCTTGGTTGCCGCGGCCTTCCGCTAGATGTCGGATAGGTTGGTGACGGTTGCTCGGCTCTCGGGAAACCCTTTTCGTTCAACGGAGAAGAAAGAGGTGATAGGGTCCGTTGTCGTAGAAGTTGTGACGAACTCTTGCGGAGAGGAAGGTGCGGTGGGGGTATTGATTTTGGGAGACCTGCTGGCCTCGTAGAATCGGGAGAAGGGGTTCGACAGCCTCTATCGTAGGAACTAGGTGATTGTGCAGCTTCAGCCAAAAGGAGTATTGGGTGCCGTGGGCGGACGGATGCGGAGCTTTTGTTGGAGGCTATTGAGGCAGAATCGGCGTCTCTTGGAGAGGCAGGCGGCGTGAATTTGGCGTAGAGGGCTGTTGGGTAGGAGGATTCTGGCTCCGTGTCAATTGGTCCCTTTGGTGCATCTGATACATTCCCGGCTCCAATTTCTCCGTCTTCTGGATTTTGGAGGCGTGTGTTCATGGTTTAAGCGCGCAACAACTGTCTCCCATGCCACGCCCGCAGTTGGTGGTCTGCCTTTTCCACAACGAGTTCGAAGTTCTGCTGAAGGTAGCTGTCTGCATTCCTCAATATATAATAAACAGGAGATGAATCGGTCGGGTGTGCTTGCATTGGTCTATGAACTAGGTGGAAAGATGACGGAGGCGGCAAACGAGTGGGCGGTCCGGGAGGAAGTGGTGAAAGTACAAGGCGCGAGATGCGAGGTGAAGAAGCGCGGAGCTCTAGGATAGAACAACGCTGGTTGAAGAGAGAGCCTCGAACAAAAGATGGTAAGATTAAGAGGATTGATCGGTCACGGTGGGAAGGCCGGCAGCCCTGTGGTTATCAGGTGAATGGGCGCTACGCAGGGATCATCTCACCAAGACTAACATCCCGTGTCGATGGAAATTTCCCGACGGATTACTTTTGTTATATTGCCAATTTCCATTGCGTCCATGCTTCTAACCTTTCTAGCCATTCCAGCCATTCTAGCCATTCTAGCCATTACTAGCCATGACGACACTGCCGGACTCCCCGACTCCCTGGTAAACAGAAGGTTAAATGTAAACATGGAGCTGGCCCGAGTAACCACGCGACGCGTCCAGAGTTTTGGTGCAGATCGCCTTGCAGGGCTTCAAGCCATTGCTTCAATTGCTCTCCTAGTCTTCACAAAGCAGATCTGGGAGGCATATCTAGGAGGCACATCTACTAGCAGGAAAAAAAAGTATTTTTTTTCTTAATGTTACACGAGTCTGCATCAATTGGATCACTCCCGGCTTGTTTGTTAACAATACAACATCCCGCAATTTGCGCTGGAAAAGGACACCTTCACAAGCTAAACGATTCTCGCAGCTTTTCTTGACCAATTCCCAGGACAGCAAATTGTAAACACACAATTGTTATCACGTTTTGATTTTGATGTCAGACATTGGGTCTTTGACCATCAACCGGAACTTGCCTCGATGATTCCCGTCAATGCTTACGCTACAGCTCCCAGCGACTTTACTGCCGAAAACGAGCAAAGGCCGGCCCAACCATTGCGTTTTTTTGTACCAGGATCAAATTTTCTTGTGGACAAGGAATATCATAGCGCATCTTCGGCTGCCAGAGCTAAGATTGTACATCGAAATTTCGCTGACGCCGTCTGACAGGTCTGCTCGAGTGCTGAAAACCCCAGAGGAAATCTTCGGGTATCTTCGGGTATCCGCTTCCCGAGGTTAATAGACGGTCGAGCTGTTTGTTCTGCATTTGATAAACAGACGGTGTGAAGAAGAAATGATGTCAAGGCAAATCCATGTTTATTCTGTGTATATCATCCAGGATATAGAATAGGGCGGAAGGAAAGTCATAACCAACGCCCATAATGCAGTTATAAGGAACGCCTTGAAAGTGACGAGCTTGCTACATCTCGCACCAAACATGATCTCAGTATGCTCTACTTTGCATATCGCTTGACCCAATCCCTAGCCGTCTTCTCAAACTCCTTCCGGTCGTCCTTGAACTCGTTTGCGATCGTGGGCTCGATCGAATCATCAGGATTAGGCTCTATGAGGAGAGTTTGGATTAAGTGGAGGACGGAGACGACTTTGTTCGGTGGCTTCCATGCCTCGGGACGGAGCATACCCAGGCACATGGAGCCTTTGTCATCGTTGCTGACGTTCGGGTGGTAGATTTTGGTTTTGAAGCTTACTACTGGAGGCTTAAAAGGATATTCAGTAGGAAATGTCAGTCGGAGCTTAAAGTGGCCGCCCTAAGTGGAGTATGTGGTCAGCAGCGCCCAGGTAGAATTTGGGGACTCGGGGCCTTGCACTCACGGCGTAAAGCGACTGCTCGGGACCATCCATCAGGATCTCCCATTCAGTCATGTTCTGTTCATCGAAGTTTATTTTCATCCCCGAAGGGGTGTCGTTCATGCATTCTCCGTACTCCTGTGCATCATGTTAGTTGGCGTTGCCTTGTGATGCAGGCGAGGATGAGGTCCCACTTTAAGGATTCGCTTCTTGGAGGCGCTCATCTTAGTTGTAGCGAGTTTTCTTAAGTGGTCAAGTTGGTATACAGATGGGGAGCTCAACGGAGCCTTGAAACTAGGTCGGAGTGGATTGGAAGTTGTGGTTGTCAGGCTCTGTGAGGTTGATGAGGAGTAATGGGCAGCGTCAAGTTTCCCGCTTTTATAGAGCTGTCGCCTTGTGAATGACTTCAACCCGACAGCTCGCTGCCTGTCCGCATGCCTGCCTGAACAACGGAGCATGCCAGCTACCGCCTTCTCTTCATAGCGAATTCAGAAATATACATCAGCAACGCTGTTTCATAATAAATAACTGCTGCTAGAGGTGCTAATCATCATTCTCGAGCGATTTCTAAAGTCACTCATCTGCTTCACGATTGCCATTCCTCCTTGATTAATACGGTATAAGTATTGCCGCGAGCATTTGATGCTTTGGCTTACTGGGTGCTGTGTGCTGTTAGTAGAGCTGCGTTTGTTGACGTTCTTGAGTGGTTGTTCGTGTTTTGGTGTTACATTTCCACTTTCGTCCGCAGTCTCACAGAGCAAGCAGGTCTATCACCAGTATGCCAAACAAGTTTACCTTGGGACATCTCCCTGAAAATGCTCGCGAGAAGATTTTCTGGCTATTACTACCGGATAACTGCATCCTCTAGCCGTCAGATAAAACCACGTGGCCAACTGACTCTTTGTTGAGGCTTCTGGTGCCTTTTCCTTGCCCGCAGCTTCTACCGCGCTGGGTCTTCGATTTCTCTCTGATCACAACGACAGGTGTGGCAAAATCGACCTAAACTTCTCTCTCCATTTGCGTCAAAAAGCCGTTCACAACAAGGGTGAGGCTGGAGCGGGTCGGCCGCCCTCGCTGCTAGCGGTGGCAATGTGATATCTGAACTACCGCAGGACTGCCACTTATTACATACCGCCTTCATCGGACGCGTCCTTAAGCTTGTTTCGCAGGAGCTGTAAAGCTTAGCCCTTATCTATGGCCCGGACTTCCTTAATGTTCTTGTAGCTTTCCGTTAGCCGGGCTGCCATATCCTTACTTCGAGACGTAATTAGGATCGATCCGTGGCTCTTGGGTAGGTGCGCCCCTAGTGACTGTGGCATACCAGCGGATTGCTTGAACCGCGACCCTAACCCACAGCTATGTTTAGGGTAGAACACTTCCACGTCGTCTGCATTATCTAGGACTATAGTCCATTGACCATTGGCCTCGTCGCACAGCCAGTCCTTGACCAGCCGGAGAGTGTCCGTCTTCGGGTCATTTCGACCGGGAAGCTCGAGCCTGTCCGCGATGCCTCTGTACGCTTCCTCGAACCGTGTCCTGGTGCTCGCGTGCACCCAGAACACCCAGGTCTGCGGCGACGCTTGTCGGACATCGTGGCAGTACTAGATAGCGAGCTGCGACTTGCTGTTGCTTCGTCAACACTGTAGAACAGTGAAATGGTAGCGGTTGACCCGACGCCGCCGAGACCGACGAGGGCGGCACGACTGGCTGGTGCTGCGCACTTCTCGCGAAGTCGGGGTCTCTGCTGAAGGGCACGGTGGAGAAAGGCTCGCGTTTTCGCTTCAGTCGGTCTGTGTAGTGGAGTGGTGTTAGCTGCGGAGGGCTCAAGTTACAGGGCCTAGCGTATCATTCACTGCACTAAATTCTCCGAAGTTGAAGTTCGTCGTACCGCCCGGCCCGCAGTGTGGGCAGAGATGACGACATGGCCATCGATGCGCCCGTAGAACTCGCTGGCCATGCTTGGTTTCAGATAGATTGCTGTTCTCGCAGTGTTCAGGCGAGGGCGAGGGATGATGCCGCGCAGCTCAGGCGGAGCCCAGACCGCGGGGTGTTTGTAAAGTGCAGAATTACATAAGCGCGCAAAGTGCTCGCTCCCGAATGCGTCGGTGACTTCGCAGGCACCGATCCCCGATGTTTACTGTTGGCGCGTCATAATTAACGGGGAACGCGGCTTCCTCGCTCATATCCATTAGGTTTACCAAGCATCATCAAAATATGAGGTTATTTAAATGTATGAGGAATCAATTGTATATAGATTTTCTGGTGTACTATACGTTATGTCTTATTAAGATTCTACGCTAAGCTTAGCTCTAAGCAGTGCAGGATTACATCTTCTACTTCTTGCCAGCGTTGTGGACCTTAAAAATGTTGAAAAACTGACCACCAGTAGCCTTAAGTTTAGCGCTGGCAGTAGGATTGTTGTTTGATTTGATTACGGCCTTAATATCGCGCGCTCTATACCTTTTCTTTACCTTCTAGCTAGTAAGCTTCTGTAGCTTTAAATTACGCTTAAACCTGTCTAATTCTTTAAGCGTGTGGTTATGTTCCTCGCAGTTGCCGTACCGTATAATTTTAACGCGATTAGGAATAGTATAATCTTATAAGTAGTACATCGATATCTTTATCTTTATACTGCACTCCTTTGCGACCGTTATAGGCTTATTCTTCTTACCTGCGCCCTTACTTTTTTGCTTTGCGGGCGCCATAGTTAACAGAGATAATAGTTGTCGCCGCGTCCGTTCTTAACCTCTCCTTTCTTTTAACGAGACTAAATATTATCTATGTACGGCTAGAGAGTTTAAAACTGCTCCCAATTAAGCTCTATATCTTGAAAGAGAAGGAAGAAGGCTTCGCGCTACTGTTTAATAAGGGGGGATTGCTGAGAAGAATATGGGCAGCGGCAGCAGCGTCGGCAGGAAGGTCGGCAGGAAGGCTCTATTTGGGCAATGAGGACGACATGGTGGTAGAGGAGCTATTATAATAGGATATTGTTAAGATAGGCGATTTGTATGGATTTAAAAAGCTTTAAACTTGATACGGACGATAAGATGCTAGAGGTGTTGAGAACGATGGCAAGGGAAGCC
>Ga0307515_10007008_pt1 | contig 22387 bp, 4 predicted proteins | sample 17_EM_MG_FD_194513 | JGI IMG/M metagenome (GOLD analysis project Ga0307515, IMG submission 194513) | Populus trichocarpa ectomycorrhiza microbial communities from riparian zone in the Pacific Northwest, United States - 17_EM | ecosystem: Host-associated > Plants > Roots > Unclassified | place...
TTTTATAATAGATTTAAGATAGATATATAAGAAAAGATAGGGTAGATGGTAGGGTCAGTTTGGGAGGGGAAGGGTGGGGTTTGGTGTGGCGGGCGGAGGTTTCGCCTATCGGGCCGACCTTTTAGCGTGGTCTGGCCGACCTGTACGCACGCTTTCGCCTGGGGTGTAGCTTGGGGGGTCACCGATGGGGGTCGGCGAAAGTTAAACGGGGTTACCGATGGAGCACCGGAAAAAGGTCGGCGGGGTTACACTTTTACCCATACAGAACGCGTATCGGTAGCCATAATTTGCCTTTAGCGACCGTATGCATTAAATATGCGGTGCATATGCTAAGTATATGCATATATCCAACTATAAGATATATACGTCAAATGGTTTATTAGTGGGTGCATATGCTAAGTATATGCTTAGCATATGCAGGGATAATATAGCGCACCCTACCTTATGCAAAATTAGTGTACGTATAGACTTTATATATGCCTAGCATATGCAATACATACGCACAGTCTATACTATAATAACCTAGCTTACTTATTTACTGCTATGGTTGGTGGGGGGTATATACTAAGTATATATACCTTAAGCATTATATAATTTTTATTATTATATATACTAAGTAAATACTATAGCACAGTCTACCTTATATAAAATATAAATATAATACTTTAAAAGGTAGTATATAAAGGAGTAAAATAAATATAAAATTGGTAGAGTATATACAGAGTATATACTCTGCATATGCTGAGACTATACAACGCGTATATAGGTATATTTTAACAACTTAGGTTATTTATTTTATCTTAGTATATGCCCTGCATATACCCCGCATATGCCCCGTATATACCTCGCATATACCCCATATATGCCTCGCATATAACTTATTTTATATATATAAAATAAAAAAATTCTATAAAATAAAAAAAATTGGTCTGTATATGCACTGCATATGCATAAAGCTCAGCGGGGTCAGAAGTTGAGCGGGTCAGAAAGGTTGTGACCCCGTTGAACTTTGTGACCCCGCCGAGTTTTTCCGTGACCCCCGAGCTGTAAGCCCGCTTTCGCCGACCCCCATCGGTGACCCCGTTCAACTTTTCCGTGACCCCTGCGAGCTGCACCCCGATCTGTATTAATGCGCGCCCAACCTAAAACCTCGCATTTGCCTTACCTCTAACTGTTGAGCGCCGCCGCGGCCGCCCGACTGGCCCCGTTCGCGTTGATACATCGACTCGTCATGAGCCATTAGCATTTGAATAGAATACCAGGTATACTACGCGTGGGCGTGGGCGCGGGCGCAGGGTGTGTACAGGTCGGCGCGACCACGCTCTATGGTAAGACCGACCTGCATCCACCGGGCGCAGGCGCAGGCGCGAGCGCGAGCGCAGGCGTGCTTGCAGAGGCAGTTCGTAAACATTAAGCAGAGGTAGCAGCACCTAAATAAGTTCACGCGGCGCCTCACAAGGCACTCCGCATTTAAGGTATTACAGTTATAAGGGTTAACGTAGCTGACCAGGAAGCGAGCCACCCCACGTAGCGAGCCACATACAGGTGATATTTGATTAATTTATAATAAAATTAACAACGAGCTTATATATATTCCAAATAGGCCAAATTGAAGCTTTTATACCACTATTTCGATCGCAATATTGCTTGAAATAATTTATCTACGTTTTGGTGGTGATAGAGACCCGCGCGCCGACCAATCGCACGGGCGACTACTACATTCCTGCGACGTCCCCTTCCAGATCAACGACCTATTGATCCACTTATTTGTAGGTTGCGGATCACACCTAAATATATAAGAAAGGTGAGCCCAATCTTAATTATACTCGCTAGGGTTTAGAACGGCTCTGCTTAACATAGCGACGTTAAGCTCTGGTAGAGTCGTTCCTTCCTTATACTCCCTTTAAGTTAACTTTTACGCAGAGGCCTCCTGCTTCTGTAGATCTTTAGATTTTAATTAATCAACGTCCTCCTAACTAAGGACTCTGCCCTTACTAAGCAGTCGCCTACTTAACTTCTTATTAATGCGAAAGCTTTAATATTTCTTATTTTCTTCCCTTTAGATATGGGAGTCAGTCGCGAAGCCTATTAAAGCTTTAAAAAGCTTTTTAAGATATTGCCAAGTTGGAGTCTTAAGCAGGCCGTCAAGTCGTGTGGTCGTTGATTCGTTAATTCAATTATATAGAGATTTAATTTCCCTTACAGTTCTTGGCGTCTTTGGAGTGCGTAAAGTAGTAGGTATATTTAATTTCTCTTTATCCTGGCTTTTAGAAGGCTCCGTACGGGTAAGAGTTTTTAAGATAGCAGTAGGATTATAAGGTAAAAGGCCTGTAGCTTTCTAGGCGTTGCTGATTGTATCGGGGGTGAATGCCTGCATGCGCGCCTTTGGGTAGAGCTTCAAAAAATATTCCTTATTAACGCCTGAGTGGCCATATTAATAGAAGTCATCTACTTGCTTCCCGTAGTAGTAAGAGAGTGGCCTAAAACAACTTATATCTAGTGGTTGGAGCTTATAAGTTAAATGAGGTGGTAGAGTAACCAGGACGATCTTGTGCGCGAGCGCATACTTAACAAATTGCCAGGTAAGGTGGCTTAAATGATTATTCATTAAAAGCAGGCGATATTGCTGTATTTTACCGTCGGAATCTTCTATAAGGTATCTCATATATTTATCGTAATGTTTAATGTAATGTAGGCCTAAAGAGCTGTTTGTTTACCCACTAGGGGAGGTGGCGTACGTGTATCCGCGAAGGCCCTTATTTTACTTAGTAATTTGATACCATCCTTCTAGGTAGGTTTGCGCCTTCCAAATTAAGAAGGTGGGCAGTAGAGAGCCGTCGGCGCAAATCGTTTTAATAATAGATACTGACTCACGAGAGCCTGGCTGTATAACTGTTCGATTTTTTAACCTCTCCCTATACGTCTTGCCCGATACGATTACCTAGGCTACCGCTATAAGGCCTAGCATCACCCCCTTCTCGTCAAAGTTGCTAATAAATTTTGAATGCTTAACTTAATATCGCTTATAAATGGCACAGAAAAACGTGAACTAATTACGTATAATTACTAAATTATCATTCTAAGCTCTCTAACAGTCGAGCTGACGACTTAATATAGTACTAAGACCGTGGCGTTAAACAAATCTCTGCCCCTAATGCTTGCCTACGGTTTAGCCATTTCCTAAAAGGGAATAAGCCATTTCTAAGAGCATATTAACCTTTAACGGAAGGCCCCAGGATTAACATTTGTGGATCCATTTAATAATTTGCTGTTCTTGTAAAGGATGCAATAAACCTGGATGAGCTTTGTATCGTAAGAGACGGCCAGCAAGACGATGTCCAACGGTAGATCTAGGTGCTCCATGGGCGCTAGAGGCCTTGCGAATCGACGGCTCAACACCAGAAGAAAGATCTTGTATAATATTTTGTATGGTAGTCTCGGCTTCGCGAGAGGGTAAGGATTGATTTGGCATCGTGTAATATGCTGAGGCTTTTTGATTTTGGTGTAATTTGCTATGAAATAAAAAATGGTAGGAATATTCTTGTGTGGCTCGCTACGTGGGGTGGCTCGCTTCCTGGTCAGCTACGTTATATTTTAACAATTTATTTCGCGATATAGATGCAAATAACTTAAATCCACGTGATATTCTAACTTAATTAGGAAGGAACCAAACTTAATTAGTGGGGGGTGTCCGTATATCAATTAGGGGGTGTCTCTTTACCGCTGTCCTAAAATATTATAAACATCAAATATCGCCTTCCTTTTTGTTAACACCTCTATTAATACCACTATATATATTATAAATATAGTAGATCCTACTGTAATTAAGTATAGCAAGTGCCATATCTATAAGCCCCGCCTTAACTTTATTAAAGACAGCCCTTTAAAGAAGATTTTAAAGCTATGCTAGTTATATTAGTTAAAGGCGCGTCTTCCCTATATATTACTTCTACTTCTACTTACTTTTCTAGGCCTCTAAATATAGTTTAAATAAGTGGAGAGCTCTTATAGAGTTAGGTTCTACTACTAAGAATTATCTTATAAGGCGCTAGCGAACTACTTTACCTAAAAATAATACTAAGAACGCCTTTCTGCCTTACGGCCAGAGCAGCTAAAATACCCCTAAAATGGCTTAATAATGGAAGATAATTAGGGTAATATAATGGGAGCACCGCATTTTCAATTGGTAGGGTAAAGCTTACTTACTATAACGGGACTAGCCCAGTTACAGTAGGAATGTCTCGGTGAAACACTCGACAGATGAATTCCGACGCTTTGACCAAATTCTGCCAGATCAATTAAATTCTACCGAAGTCCGTCGAAGACCGCGTGCGCATATACACACGCATCGACCACCAAGCCCCTGACTATTTAATTATATGATTCTCTTGTTATTCCTTTCTCTTCTTTACGCAACGCCTTGTTCTTAGCAAGAGCTATATACCTTAGATTTAGATAGAATTTATATCGTTCCTTCGAATCTTCCCCGAAGTCTCTTCGCGCCCTTATACTTACCTACTCCTCCGCTATATACTATAGATAAAGCTCTATATAGTAGAAGAGGTACTCTAAATAGCCTAAATACGTCCTTACTAGAACTAGCTCTTATATTTACTTTACTATTAATACCTACTCTACTACTAATACTACCTTCCTTACAGTAAGCTCCCTTACGGTAAGCTTCTTTACGGCAAGCTCCCTTATAGTAAGCACCCTTATAGCAAGCTCCCTTATAATAAGCTCCCTTATAGTAAGCTCCCTTATAATAAGCTCTAACTACGGCCACACTACTACTTGTTTTAGCTGTTAATCAGGAGCGAATTAAGAAGTTTAGGAGTATACTATAGGCTAAATATATAGAGACGTGCAGTTATTATAAGGAGCGGTAGTTCTAAATAGGCCTAGCTATAGAGGGAAATAATATAGGTGTATATAAAGCCTGTATTAAGGATACTAATAGCCTTAAAGATCTAACCCTTTTTTCCCTATTTAGTAAAAGCAATAGGCTTAATCTGGGGCCTATTTCTGGCCTTTTACCTATACTTACTGCGGTAGAGGAGCTTTTAATTACGTGTATATACGTTTATCTATAAGTTGTATATATACGCGGCCAGTAATATTACTATACTAGCTATATCTGCTACTTTAGCTAGAATATACTAAAGACTTAAAGGTAGTTACTACAACTACCTACTAAACTTAAAATACTAATTATGAGGCCTATGGTAGTAAAGGGTAGTAAATACCTAAGTTAGTGGTTTACCAAGCGGTATACTATAAGGCGCTTTGCTATAATATAGTAGCTTTACTTTTTAAAGGTTAATTATCCTAATTATTATAATGTTAAAATATATAGCACTTAGCTTACCAGCTTACCTAAAAATAGCTTTATATTAGATTAGCTACCTTATATTAATAAGATAGAGTCTAATTCCAGTAGCCTAATAGCTTACCCTACTACTTTTATATAACGTCCTCCTGCTATTAATCCTCTACCTATTAAGCTTAGTAGTAATATACTAAACGGTAAATTTGATAATAACGTACTAGATACTTTAGTTCCTAATCTAGTACCTAACCTTAATAAATTAGAGCTTTTAGGTTGTAAGGTTTAATACTAATAAGACCTATAAGTAGGCTTAGAGGTTCCTACTATGTAATAGACACCTCTCTCTAAGCAATTAGCTAGTTTTATTATGCACAGCGTCCTTCCTACTTTATTTCCTTATAGTAAAGCCAATTTAAATATGCTATAAAGCTATATAATTACCCTAACTATATACACTAAGTATATACTTAAGTATTAGGACAGTTAGTTTAGCTACTACCCCTTATTTTGCTATTATGTATTTAATTAAATTATAAAAGAGTAAGCCTTTAACGGTACCCGCTTTCTTTACGGCCGATTAAATAAAAATAGTCTATCTTTAAATAAGCTTAATAATCTTATAAATAGCAATAGGGGTAGCTAGCTGCTAAATAAGATTATATAGTATATATAGAACCTTTAAGGGTACTAGACCTTACTAGAGATAAAAGAGAAATTAGCTTATAGCTTATACTAAAAATATTAAGAGTGGGTTTCTATTCTTTATACTTAGCGCTATTAATCTATATTAGTATAATTTACACTCTTATATACCTCTATTTAACGAATATAAGGCTACTAATAAGGCTTAGCGCTAGCTTATAGCCCTAGATCGGTCGTCTAGGTAGAGAGATATTAGGTAGTTTTTAAGACCATCCCTCTATTCTTAATAAGTTGTCTATAGTGGTTTTTAAGTCTTTGCATGCTAAGACCTACAAAGACTCTACTATTCTAACGGCGTTAAGGACGACGCATTTGAAAGCGTCCTCTAGCTATAATATAACGCCGCTACATTAGTAACAGACGAGATTAGGCTAGGCGAAAATAAGCAAATACAATATAGATCCAATATCGCTTATTGGCCAATAAAATATTGGTTAATATTAGGTTATTGGCCAATATGGACCGGAAAATTATATTTCCGTAATATTAAAATAAATTAAACTAATATAACTGTGTACATAGTAATCTGTTTAGTTTCGCTATATAGCTACTTATCCTAGATACCATATAGAGGTACAGATTAGATCTAGGTGCTGGAGACACCCCTAACCAGCTAGGTATGTACAGGTTGCTGCCAATAATCCCAATAGTTAGCTATATGCTAATGTATATAAGAGAGAAAATTCATACGTACCTAAGCTAAAACAATTGCATTTTGGGCTGTAGCCCTAGGCTTATTATCCTCTATTAAGAGAGGATCTGTTACCGTCCTAGACCCCCCTCCCCCTACTAGGGGCAAGCCACGGTTGGCCGGCGCAGGTGTATTATTACCCCCATCTCATACAGTGCACTAACTAGCATAGTTAGGCCATTTATAATTGGCGCAGTAACCGCCAAAGTGACTATTAGCCCAACGGCATGACGGGAAGAGTTATAGGCCTAGCACAGCGCCGCGGCACCGCTGGTAAGGTTAATCCACCACCCTTTTACGAGATTGTATGAGGATGGCGTTAATATATAAGGGCCGATGCATTCCTATCTAATATAGGTAAATGCTCCTGCGTATAAACACCACATCCTGCCTAGGAAGGGCTAGAAGTGCTCAGCCCTGTGGACTATATATATATAGGGCCAACTACTACTGTCCTATAAAGAGAACGGGGGCTTAGGGGTTCTAGGCGGCGGCAGTAAGAGCTTAGGCGGCGGTAGCGGCATCCTAGAGAATAAGGGCCCTATATATATGTTAGTATTCATACAAAGTAAGTAACTAGGGTAGATTAGTAAAGGGTAAGGCTTAAGCAATGCTTATATAAAGTAAGAATACTTACATATTGGTAGTTGATGAACTAATAGTGGTAGTGGTAGTAGTGGTAGTAGTGGTGGTTATGGTAGTAGTGCTGCTATTACTACTTTACTTATTAGTACTTAATACTTATATAAGGCAGGCAGTTAAAAGTATATTAGTAAGGCTAGAGGCTTAGGTAATGCTCGTATAAAGCTAGGACACTTATGTTTTAATAGTAGCTAATAAGCTAGAACTAGTTATAGTAGTAAATAGTAGCTAGGTTAAAGATAAAGGAAGAAGAGAGGTTAAATAAGGTAAAGTACTACATAAAGAAGGAGCGCATAATCACGTGTTGTACGAAGAAATATATATATATATTCTATTCTATTCTATATCTAGCTTAAAGTATTTTTTTTTCCTTTTTTATCCGTACGATTAACTCTTCTCTATTAGAACTCTTCTATTACCATTTAATTCTACTTCCAATTTTTTAAACATTTAAGTATCTCAATTGTATTAACCCCAAGCTTTGCTCGCTCCCATGAAACCATATAACGTGCTCCTAAAAATACCCGCTCTAGGTCATTACTTATAGCTAAAATTAATAGAATATCAATAGCCATTAATAAGAGTTGTGGCTAACGCTTATATTACTCGTCTTAATACTATCATTTAAGAGGAGAAACCTTAATACGAAGTGGGTTCTCGGCGATATAGTTTTTATACTTATCTTAGCTCTTTAGGCGATTAAACTTATTAAGGTTCTTAATAAGCTGCTTATATAGATTAAGATCTTCTTTAGATAAGGCCTTCTCGTACAATACAGCACTTAATGCTTGTGGTAAAGGCTGGGGGCCTTAATACTGACTTTAATACTTATTCCAAAGTTGCTCTACTATATTAAGCGCTAGCTTTCGCCACTTCTTACTCTAATTTGCTTTAATATACTCCATATAACGTTATAGATAAAGAATAATTACTATAGCATATAGCGGAGACTTATTAGACTTTAGGTAGTATTTATTAAATACCTCCCAACCAGCCTTAATCCGCTTATAGAAGAATTTATCTTCTTTATAATCTTCCTATTGTACAATATTAGCCTATATATACTCCCTCTAAATATATATGCCTTACTAAGCTGTTTTTAAAGTGGTGCATAAGGAGGTCCATTTAAAAAAGTATATCTAAGATTGTTGCATTATGCCCTTAAGTTATAAGAGTTGCTTTCTTAAAGATAAGAAGAAAGCCTATTATTATACAAAGCTGTTTCCAGTTTATAGGATTTAAAAAATCATTATCTAAGCCATACTTCTTTGTGTATTAATCTATTGCAGGCTCATATTAAATAGCAACCTATAATATCTTATACCAGCTGTTCCATCTTATACGATTATTAAGTAGAATTTGTCTTCCTGCTAGCTCTTTAATAGCCCTTATACGGCCAGGAGAGCTTTATGTATATATAATAATATTATAGAGCTTTCCAAGGGCGCCCATATCTTAAAAAATTTTATCTTTATCTTTAGCTTCGTACGAATTAATCTGCTCAACTTTAGCCTTAAAAAGAAAGGCTTGGACAGCAAGATTAATAATATAGCTATTGCAACGGATTCGTTTATATAAAGATTTCCATATAATAGCTTCCTCCTCTTTTATATACTTTTTAATTATACAATAAAGAGTATTATTTGTTCCCGTGTTATCTAAGATAACTATACTAAGCTTTTATATAATCCCGTAGTCCTTTAGTATAGAAAGCAAAGTTAAGAACTAATTATCTCTACTGTAAAATTATACTATATAAAGAGCAAGGAGAGCTCTAGAGAGTCCTTTTAAGTTTTGCTTAATAAAGTAGGCGCAGACTCTAAGGAGAAGATGCTAATTAGGAGAGGTCCAAATATTAACTAAAAAATAAATACTTAATATTGCTGACTGAAGCTTCTTTCGTATAATGTCTTTTGTTAATTCCTATAATTCTTTAATCCTCTTCCTTACTTATATATAAGTTGTTATAATAAAACCCTCTACCTCTAGATTAAGGACCCGGCAGAATATATAGAACTCTGGCCACTTAATAAGTCGAAGTAGAAGATTTTGTACGGTAATAAGGGAAATAAGGGCAGCTATAATAGCCTCCTTATTAAAAGCGTTTTTAAGTATAAGAGAATTAACCTCTATATAATTATATTTCGTATAAAGCTGCATATATAGATCTTAAAGCTTTTCTTTAGCACCTTAATAAATAATACCTGGGGTTTTAGAAACAGTAATCTTATACTTCTTTGTAAGATAATTCCGGAAATTTATAATATACTTTGCGCCGTATAGTTCTTCTATATAGTATTTGCAATATAAAATATATTACTTATCCCGGTATTTTTTTGGCTTATTATTATATGGATCTTATATATGGCACCAGATTTTAGGGTTCCTTTTATTTTTTAATCTTTCCATACTAGCAGATGGTGTAGAATTTGATATTTTATTATTAGAAGCCATTTTATTGTATATATAATAAATATTGTAAAAGAAATTTAGAGTTGTAGGGAATGCCAAGAATTATTGGCCGATATTGGCCGATATTGGGTAATTTAGCGATATTGGCCAATACCAAATATTGGCCAATAATATTGACCGTCGGATTATTTTCGCCTACACTGGACGAGATCCTTACTCTTAGCTTGACCGTACGGATAGGATAAGATGGAAAGGAACTCCTATAGGACAGTATGGGTTAGATCTCAATTTTGGTGTTCCTTGTCTAAGTCTATATATTCCTATAAAATTTCTAGTTCCTTAACTATATATAGCTGGATATCCGAAAATAAATATCCTGTATCTCTATTCTTAGTATTAAGAGTGGCATATATAGTATATACCTACCCTTCTTCTTATATATAGTTTAAGGAAGTCTTTTAATATTTAACTATAATGCGCGGTTAAGACTTCTAATATTAATACAAGGCTAAAGGCTAATTAATATCTGGATTAACTTAGCGAAGCTGTTACGGCTCCGTAACGGATCTAGTCAGGGGACTCGCTTAAGCCTTGGCAAATGTATATAGACGTATCCTTTTCCACCTTCTGCTCCTCATCTTGATATCCGGATCTATAGACATTCCAATTGTACAGGCTTGCATACGTTCTAAACGGCGCTCGTGCCTCGATTGACTGAGTCGCTGTGACAGAAGCCATAGGTATCCTAAAATAAGGTTATACCCCTTAATTTCTACGGCATAGAAGCGTATCTCCTGCGTATCCTATAGACTATTATAGTCCTAGCTGGCCACGGAAAAAGCCTATTCCCTATAGTATGGAATCTAGTAGCCTCTAATGCTTTAAATGGTGCGTACCTATAAGCTGCTAAGGTCCAAATCTAATTCCTTTACTAGTAATTAAGAAATAAACCCTATAGTCACGCCGCTGTCCATAAGGCAGTCTCGCGTTACCTATTTATTATTAACTTGGATAGAGATAGGAATAACTATACAGTAGCTTACTCCCTTCTTCTTTTCCTAGCCTAGTGCGAGGGAGTAAAGATCTACTAGGCTTTCTCTTTTCCCAATTAATCCGACTCTTATTTCTTCTATTAATAAAAGCGCTTTATATAGCCCTTTTTGCCATAATTATAATAAACGCGTGACTTTTAGTTCCACTTATTTAGATTAGGTTTTTGCCTATTATTATTCTAGGGCTAACTAGCGTTGCTCTAGGGCTTTAAAGCCTACTTACGTTATTTTTCTATAGAGTAGTTAGGTTGGAATCTACCCCTATTATTAAAGCTAGGTCTAGTCCTACGCTCTTTATTATTAGCGTCTTATTCTTTTTACTTACCTAAATAGTCTCTTTTAGCATTTTTAATCCAAGTAGCTTTAGAGATAAGCTTTTCTCAAAAGGTAGGAATTTTGCCCTTCTCCTATATAGCCTATTAAATCTTAGGTTATAACTTGGTAAGTAGCTAGTAAAGTTATATAGTATTATCCTATAGGTCCAAGTAGGGTATATTATCTTCTAGTTTTTTTAAGTATTTTATAAACTAGACTATACTCTAGCCTTCTTACTATTTGGCGTTATAGTATCGCTAGTTCTAATCCATCCCTTAATTAATAGGGTTTTAGACCTAATTAACTAACTAAAACTTAAGTTCGCTAAATTTAAGGGGTGTAGTAAGTTTCTTTTCGTAGCGTATCTATAAACTCTTAATAGTGCCACGCAGAAAGGTAGAAGTAATTAGTATCTAATTATACTTATTAAAGTAACGTTTTAAATCTAGGTAAAACTTTCGCATTAACGGATAAAATAATTACAGTTCCGGAGACTATTAATATTATACTTATTAGGTTCCTTTATACGGAATTTAGGTTTTTCTAACGTTATAGCGTAGTATAGCGTTGCCCCTTTAAGTCTACTTTGTGTCTAGGGTATCTATACTTCCCCTAATTGTCCTTATAATTATTCTTAGTAGTCTTAATATACTTGTCTTAATTATATCTCTAACTCCTTTATTTTTTATAAGGTCTTATATAGCGATTACTCTAATAACTCCCTAGCGGTAATTATTCCTAAGGGTCTTATAAGGTTAGACGGACTAACTACAGCTTCTTTATAGGAAGAGGGAATGCGCTCCTCTAGGGAGACTCTTTAAGCCTCTTGCAGTAGGGGCGTCGTTTTAGGGGGTAAGAAGGTATAGCCCGTCATTATCGATTAATAGCCGTACGTTTCTTCCGTAAAGGATTATAAGCGATTATAATTATAAGAGGTCAGTCTAACTAGAACGTATAATTATTTAATTAATAGTATAGAATAAGAGTTATAGGTAAGTAGAAGGTAAGTTAAGGTAGAATAAGCTTTATATAATAAAGGACAAATGCTTTCTAACCTCTTCTATTTAAAAACTAATTGCTAGTTCTTCTCTAGAGGAGAACTAGCTCCCTATATAATCCTTTTAAGACGCTAGTAAAACCCTTCGCACCTTATCTGTCTAACTGTGTCTTCTAGGACGTAGATGGAATATAGATAAGACCTTTTACTATCTTATCTGATATATACCTTCTAGGGGATTCTTTTACATTTCTACTAACGGTTTATTAATAACTTCTCCGCCCTAGTTTTACCCCTTATAACTATAATCTAAAAAGATAAAGCCTTTATCTTTAATAAGGAATATAAAAAGGCCTTTACTTATCTAAAGGTTATATTTACTACTATACCTATACTCTAATACTTTAACCTAGAATAAATAAGTATTATAGAAGCCGATTTATCTAATTACGTTACTAGAGGTATTTTATCTTAGTATAATAAAGAAGGAGTATTATACTCTATAGTATACTTTTTAAAGTAGCTAAGCCCTACTAAAAATAATTGTAAGATCTATAATAAAGAATTACTAGCTATTATTAGATACTTTAAGTAATAGCGACTTAAACTAGAAGGCGCTAGATTTCTAATTAAGGTCCTTAGCAACTATAAAAACCTATAGTACTTTACAACTATAAAATAGCTAAGTTATTATTAAGCCCGCTAGTTAGAATATCTGTCTTACTTCTAATTTTTAATTATATACTGCTTAGGCATTTAAGGTTAGAAGCCTAATACCCTAACCTAACGCTTATAAGACGCGCTAGTATTAGAAGAAGCGCACTTATACTAAAATTAGACCCTACTTTATCCTAAACCATTTAACCCTCTTACTAAAGACCTTATAGTATACGTCCTTAAAATAACCAATTAATTGATTAAATAGATTATAATAACAAATATCCGAATAATAAGTTTATTTAAGAGACGCTTAAGCTAATATAAGACAGTATTAGACGCTTTAAAAAGATTACTCTAAATAAATGCGAAGCTTGTGGAAACTGCTTATATTACTAAAACCGCCTAGTTATACCTAATTACGATAAACTTAAGCTTAAGCTCCTTAAATATATATATAATTTACTAGTAGCCGACTACCTAGGCTAAGGGAAGACCTTAATATACTACATATAACTCTATATAAGACTCTGTACAAAGCTCTATATTTATATCTATAAAAAAGATCGATTTAGTTAACTAATTTGTAGGCGTTAAGACGGGTAGCTATTAATTAATTAAGGGGGGGTAGTTAAGGGAAGAGGCTCCTACAGAGGCTCTAAGACGTTAATTATCCTTATTTCTAATATTTTACTAACTGTATACTAATTTCCCGATTAGGCCTAGTATATGCGTACCTACGCATCTGCGTATCTATATACTTACGGTAACGTATCTTTAACTACTAATTAAAGATATTTAACGGCAACGGGTAACTAATTTAATTTAACTATAACAATATATAATCAACTAACGTTTAAATAGGGCATTAGGTTAGTCTGGTTAAAAGCTTTAGTTAATTTAACTTAACTATTGTCGGAATATATGGACAGAGGTTATGTAGTTACGTGTCGTTGACGTGTCGTCATCGTGTCTTTGATTAGTCATCCTTATAGTAACTAATTAACCCCCTACTTAGGCACCGCGATCCTTACGATCCTCTACTTTTAATACCAATTAGACAAGAATTAATTCAATAGTTAATAGGCCAATTAAGTGCACTTGGGTGATACCGATATTAATTAATGGTTAACCTTACCGGTTAACTATAGAGCAATAAGGTTTACTACCGCCCTAACAGCTTTATTTAATTAAAAGCAGCACTCTAATACCTAGCAGTAAAACCACACTAGCAGCTCTGGTAGCACCTAACCCTAGCAGCTTAGAATATACGATAAATACGCAATGTATAAGACATTCTATAGCACGCAAATTAACCCCTAGTACGGCCTCTTTACTAAGTACTAGTACCCCTAGCTTTTTATAGCATCCAACATCTAATAGCCCTCGGGTAGTACCCCAGTAGTAGCTACCTTAGTAGTACTACGGCAGCGCTCTAGCCGTATATAGTACACTAGCTTTTATAGCACCTAATATCTAACTACCTAACTGCTTTACGCAGTACCCCAGCGTAGCTACGCAACTTAGTAGCAAACCACCCCCTAGTACGCGTCTTAGCATACAAATTAATATCTAATAGCCTTGTACAGTACTCTAGCGTTATAGTAACTTAGTAGCGTCAGCAGTACCTAATACCTAACAACCTAGCAGCGTTAGTAGCAAACTATCCCATACCTACCTATAATCCTAACACCGTCTACTATCTTCCTTACAGATCTGCCACGTTAAAAATCACGTCAACAGCGCGCCTATAACGCTAGCGCGCTCCCTATCCTCTACCCTCTACTAGTGTCTATGGCAGCTACAAACCCTTAATAATAATACTACCTTAACTTTCTAAAGGATATAAAAGCGGGAGCTGTACGACCACTAGGCGGCCTTACTATATTAATATTTACAATAATAAAGCCTAATAGGAGTTTCTAAGTATAACTGCCTATTAAAAACAGATTTAGGATATATAAGATATAGTTTAATAATAAGAGCAGACTTTTAAAGTAAAATTACGCCAATAGCAAGATATTCTAGACCTACGTTAACGACAGTACAAAAGAATCCAGAAGGCATATTAAGAACAAAAGGAAGAGATTAAGGAGTTATAAAGCGTAGTTAAGCAATTATAGCAATAACAAGCTTCGTCCGCACAAGCTCCGTCTATATAAGCTCCGTCCGCACAAGCTCTATCCGCACAAGCTCCGTCCGCGCAAGCTTCGCCAGTTTTATCCTCTTTATTAACCAAAGCCAAAGAGCCACGGCAGCTAAGCTTATATAAACCCCCGCAACCTTAAACCTGCAAAAAGTGCTCTACTACATTCCCTTTAGGTTAAGCGCTCTTTAGACATTTGCTAGATTATTAACTATTTTAATATACTAAGTGCGGATCTATATTCCCCTTAAATACTACTCTCTATAAGTATATACGGGGATATTGTCGTCTAAAAGATGTAAATAGGAATTCGGGTGTTAAGCTTTGTTAAAATAGAGGTCTACCAACTAAATGATTGTGTTATTACGCCTGCAATCCACCTAATGCTAGTACTGTACTACTACATACCATTAATAAACTGATAGCGCCGCTATGCCTGCTATTATGATACTGATCGCGCTAATACGCCTGCGATCTACTAACTAAATGATCGTGCCTATACGCCTGCGATCTACTAACCGAATAATCGTGCCGATACGCCTGCGATCTACCGACCGAATGATTGTGCCGATACGCCTGCGATCTACCGACCGAATAATCGTGCCTATACATCTGCGATCTACCGACCGACTAATAGACAAGCTCTATACTTGACCACTATCACTACCGCCGCTGATACCGTACTACTACCTAAATAGACCTTTACTGCTTCCACCTCCAGCTAAACCAATACCTTGCTACCTTGCTGCCTTGCTACCTTCCTGCAGCACCATAAGCATAAAGAAAGAACTGCCAGTGTCGGAATATATGGATAGAGGTTATGTAGTTACGTGTCGTCGACGTATCGTCGTCGTGTCTTTGATTAGTTATCCTTATGGTGACTAATTAACCCCCTACTTAGGCACCGCGATCCTTACGATCCTCTGCTTTTGATACCTATTAGACAAGAATCAATTTAACAGTTAATAGGCCAATTAAGTGCACTTGGGTGATACCGACAACTATAGAGGTGGCGTCTAATTAATTAAGACTTAACTAAGGCTCTAGCTTAACTTAAGGCGTCTTCTATAGTATAATTAGTTAAGGCTTTATATCCGTAGGCTCTGTATCTACAGGTAATTAATTAAGATTTAGCTGTATAGTTGTTTAGTTAAAGCTCTATATCCATATAGTTAATTAAGGCTCTTAGTATCTACTAAACGTCTAATCTAGAGACTTATTTTAAGACTTCCTTCCTTATAAGTATAAACGGCAGCTTTTAGTAAACTATTTTCGTAGGCCTAGTGCTTTCTAGGACGTCTCTTATAGCTACTTACTTCCCTTTTTATACCGTCCTTGCTTTTAACTTATTTGGTATATCCCTAGGCTTTTATAGCTACTTCTTTACTCCTACTACTAGTAGTATATTTACGTATCCTTAATCTTCTTCTAGCTTAAGAACCTTCTTAAAATTATCTTCTACTTCTTATCCCTTATTATTACCTTACTAGCTTCTGCGCTTAGTTTAGGTTATCCTTTTATAAGGGCGCGAAGAGGCTTTAGGGGAGATTTAAAGGAATAATATAAATTCTATCTAAACCTAAGGGTATATAGCTCTTGCAGAGTATAAGACGTTACGTAAAAAAGAGAAAGGAATAATAAGAGAATTATATAATTAAATAGTTAGGGGCTTAGTAGTCGATGCGTGCGTATATATGCACGCGGTCTTCGACAGACTTTAGTAAAATTTAATTGATCTAGCAGAACTTTGCAGAAGTCGATTAAGCTAGTAGAATTTGGTAGAATTTAGTCAAAGCGTCGGAATTTATCTGTCGAGTGTTTCACTAAGACATTCCTACTGTAACTAAGCTAGTCCCGTTACACCTTTAAAGCTATTTAGTAGTAGCTTTTTAGCTATTATAACTACCTCTGTTATATATCCCCTATCCTTATATCTATAATACAGTCCTTTATTATAATAACCTCTAAGGAAAGCACTGTCTCCTATATATCCAATTCCTATTCCCTTTATAATCCTTAATAAGGTCTTTTACTAGCTTAGCTAAATATAACTTAGTTTCGTCTTTAGTTGCATAAAATAGTTTAGGCTTAGCGTAGTTATCTATATCCTATATACAATCTCTTATAGAGTATCTTTATTAGTCTCTTTTATATACTACTTTATCATTCTGTAGTACTTATTCTCTAATATTATGCTACTGCCCTTATATAGGTCCTCTTGCCACAGTATCCATTCTCGTTATACAGCTAGCACAGTACTACATTTAGGTAGCAGTAACAGTTATACTATAATTAATAGTTGTTTAATTAAGGAATAAGGTCGGCCCAGCTAAAGGCTCTAATTTAACAACATTTAGCTAATTTAATTTAGTGATGGTAACGTACTAATATTAAGGCTCTAGCTTAATTCGATTCTTTAACCAGTTACGGCTTCTATATAGTCGTTTAATTAAGGCTTTGTGCATAGCTCTATATCTAGCTCTATATTTAGCTCTATATTATATAATTGGCTCTATATCTATACGATTAATTAAGGCTTTTAGTATCTGTTGTTATTACGCAGCTAGTATATTATTAAATTTTAGGGGCGGTATAGAGTTCTACTAGTTTTACTGCTAAATAAACCAATTAGGATTTTCTATACCAGGTATAAAAAATCGCTATTAGCCTAGTAATAGGCGGTAAGCTAAGCTAATATCTTTATAATAGGTTGTCTTAACGCGTCTTAACGCGTCTTAACGCGTTATAATTAAGAAAGTAAATAAGAAAGGAGCTTTAGGAAAGGTGTAATAAAGCCTTATAGTAAGAACTACGGTAGACTTACTAATAGGCTAGGTATATAGGTAAACAAGAAGTTAATAATATAATAATAACTAGTGGAGTAGTTGCCTAATAGATTAACTCTAATTATATTCTAAGATTTACTACAAAGAAGAGAACTATCTAGGTAGGGACTGTAGTCCTTTAAATATATAATACTGCGCCTAAGAAATATACTAAGTACATTAGTATATTAGTACATTAGTACGTTCTATATTTCTATATTCTTATATATCTATATTCTAAACCTATAACGTAACTAGCTATATAACTTAATTACCTTTTATCCTATAGCTTAATTAGTTCTAGCGCCTCCTGTACTATCTTAACTAACTTGTTTATATCTATTCTTAGTAGTTATACTACTGCTAATATAAGGTCTATAATACTATCCCCCTCCTTTTTATCTTTGTCCTTAAAGATATCTCATATCTTTAAGTTATCTATTAGAAGTATAGCATTTCTATCTTTAATTTAGTAACCTTTATTATTCCTAATACCTCCTATTAGATCTTCTGCGTTTAACCGTTATAACTAACTAGTAACTATTATTCTTTTACTTAGTAAAGTTATACCGTCCTATTCTTGTTATAAGGAAAGGAAGTTATATATATTATAATCGCGGCTCTGTCTAGTTACTAACCTTTCTCCTATATTAAGTGTATGTAAGCAAATATACAATTATCCTATAATATTTAATCTATCTCTAACGCTAAGTATACGCGTCTTATTAGTTTTTAAAGTTTTTAACTTTCTTATCTAATCTATTATAGGGTCCCGTATTTAATTTAAGGCGTCCTACCTTAAGAATAAACTTACTACTACTTTTACTAAAGTATAAAAGCTTCGCGATAATAGGGAGCGGATTTTTACTAAAGAGTAAAAAGTGTTTAAGGCTTACTAGACTGCTTATACTTATCTAGTTTATTTTAAAAAGGTCTGTAAGAAGGTACGCTCTAAAGAGTAGCATCTTGCTAAGTAAGGTCTCTGTAAGCTTAAGGCTAAGAAGGCTAAAAAGGATTCTAATTAAAATAAGGCGAAAACAATTAATACGCTAGTAGTAGATCCCTTAAATAATCTGGCTTATCTATTGCCTCTAACTAATCCTTTTATCTTTAGCTCCTTAATATTACCTAACCCGTTCTCCCCTAATACCCCTATATCTTTTCTATAGCGTTTTTTAAGTTTCTTAATAGTTCCTAGGTAGTCTTATTATAGCCTATCTACTTTACTTTATACTACGTTTCATTATTAATATCCTTATAATTAACAATCTTTAAAACTTACTCTTTATCTTCTTCTTATCCTCTATACGTATCTACTTTATAAACTAGTAGCTCTGCGTCTTTATACGCTAGCTCTAATATTATAATATACTGTATAGAGTAGATCTTTATTTTTATTAGTAAGTTAAGTCTATATATAACTTTTAAAATCTTAGCTGTAATTTTAAATAGTCCTAGTCTAATATAATCTAACTTCTTGCTTAGTCGTTAACTTATAAAATTTTTATATAATAGCCATACTTTATCCCCCTCCTTTAGATCTAGTCCCTTAGATCTTTTAGTATTATAGTACTTTTTTTATTTTTTTATATACTATTTTTACTATAAATAGAGGTCCCTATGAAGATTTATTAGAGTCTCCATTCTTTCTTTTATTATACTACTTATTTTCTTTACTTATTACGGTAACAACGATATCCTAGGCTTATACCCGTAATTCGCCTAAAATAATAATATCTCTATGCCTTCCTATAGTGTTATATTGTATAAAAACTATATAACTAGTACTAATAATACCTAATTATTCTGCGTATAGTTAATATAATGCCTTAGATACTATTCTAGTATCTAGTTTAATCTTTCTGTCTATTTATCTGTCTGCGGATAATATATAGTAGAAGTTGCTACTCTAACTCCTTATTCCGCTAAAATTACTTCCTAAAATACTACTATAAATCTTAGATTTTTATCCAATATAATCTTACTTAGTACTCTATATCTTGCAAATACTTCTTTAATATAGATTTTAGCAATATCTTTTACTGAGATTTCTTCTATGTATACTATAAAGTAGCCCTATTTAGTTAACTTGTCTACTATTATAAGGATTATATTATAATCCTATCCGGTAATAGGATCTTTTAACTTTAGCAACTTTATAATAAAGTCCTATAATATAACTTCTTATAGCCTTTCTAGTGTCTTAATAGGCTATAGCTTTTTATACGGCTTATGCCTTATTAGCTTATTTCTCTAGCAATCTAAATACTCCTTTATAACTTTTTTCACTAAGCTCTAAATTCTATAAATAATATATTCCTCTTAAAGTCTTAACACTAAGCCTATGGCTTCGTTATATCCTTATATTATTCCCCTATAGAAATCTTTAATAAATTCCTCTACTATTCCCCTTAAGATATATATATTTATTCTCTACTTATACTAGTCCGTTTCTAAGTCCTTAAATTACGCCTTTTAAATTCTTTTAGTTTAATTACTTTTCAGTAGCTTATATTCTTAAGTTGCTATAATTTTAGGATAATTATACCTAATTAATCTATTACTATTTCTATATAGTATTGCTCCTAATAGCTTCTTATTATTTTATAGTTTAGCCTTTTTACTTAATACGCCTGCCCTTATATTCTCAGTTTCTTTAATATACTAAATCTTAAAATGGTATTCTATAAGCATTTCTGCCTATCTAACCTATTTTTAATTAAGTTTTTTTGTTATTAGAAACCCTATTAAGTTTTTATAATCCGTCTTAACTATAAATAGTTTTTTTATGCTTTATAAAAATGTTCTTTATTCCTTAAGTGCTATAACTATACCTAATAACTCCTTATTATAGATGTTATAGTTTAACTCTAATAGTATTATCTTCCGACTATAGTATACTACTAAATGCTATACGTTTTTATACTTTTATAATAAGTATAGTTCTAGTATAAAGTCTAATATATTTATTTCTATAACCGTCTTTAATCCTAGTTAATAGATTTTAAGGATTAGTTCCTAGGTAAATAACTTCTTTTACTTATTTTCCTAAACCTATAGTTTCTCTTTCTTTATAAGCTTAGTAAAGGGTTTAATATTCTTTAACTATTATACTATAAACCTCCTATAGTAGTTATAAAACCCTAAAAATAACCTTAACTGCGTTATATTTTCTAGTTCTTACTAACTTACTATAGCTTTAATTTTCTTTAGATCTATACTAATACAACCTAGTTTAATAATAAATTTAATAAAATTTGTCTTCCTAGTAAAGAACTCGCATTTTTTAATTGCTACTAGCATTTGTTCTTCTTATAGTTTCTTTAAAGCCTATTTAATATATTCTCTATACTCTTTCTTAGTTATTAAGTAAATAATAATATTGTTAAGGTATACTATAATAAACTTATTAAGGTATTCTTCTAATACGCTATTAATTTGCTTTTAGAATATTACTAGTGCGTTTATAAACCTAAATTATATAACTAATGGCTTATATAGTCCTTCCTCTAACCTAAAGGCTGCCTTTTATTTATTGCCTTCCTTAATCCTAATCTAGTAATACGCCTATCTTAGATTTATCTTTATAAAGATTTACGCGTTACCTATTTAATTTTAAATCTTACTAATTAAGGGTAAAGGATATCTATCCTTCCTAGTAATGCTATTTAACTATTTATAGTTAATATATAGCCTAAGTTTTCTATTCTTTTTTAGTATAAATAGTACCGGATATCCTACTAATAACTATAATAGTCTAATATATCCCTTTTATAGGTTCTCTTAGACAAATTCTTTAAGTACTCTTAACTCTTCTTTAGTTAGCTTATAAATTAAAAAGAACTTTACACTTATTTCTAGTTTTAATTCTATTTTATAATCCTATACTATATATTCTAACGGCTTTTTATTTTTTAGGCTCTATAGTTTCTTATTATATTTATAGTATTTCTTTAGTATATAGGATAACCCTTTCTTAGTTTCCTTATATATCGCTCTAACTTAGTACTATATTAACTTAGTTGCTATATACCTTTTATGTTATTAAGTATCTCTAATATTAACTTAACCTATAACCCAATCGATCTTTAGATTATATTTCTATAACTAAGGTATACCTAATACTGCCTTATCCTGTCCTAATAGTAGGATATTAAAAAACATCTTAATTTATCTCCCTTTAATACTTATCTAAATAGGTCCTATTTTAAGATTAATAATACCTCCTCTATAGGCTATTAGATCTCCTAAAATTATAACTAATAGATAAGGGTGCTCCTTCTATATATAAGGTAATCCTATTTATTTAACTACTATTAGTAAAATATAGTTTCTTATTACTCTACTATCTATTAACGCTTTAAACTATTAATCTTGCCAACTAACTTATAAATTTAGGTATTGTCCTTAAATTCCTTTAAGGGTCTAAGGCTCTACTACTAGCTCCCTTTAGTTTTATAGGCCTCTACTTTTCCTAACTATTAACTGCTTAATTTTATTATATTTAGCTCGCTCTTTAGCTAATACCTAGTTCGCTTTTTATCCTTAATATACTATAGATATATATTTTCTAGGCATTTCTACTACTATTATCCGTCTAAGCATTCTTCTATAAGAAA
>Ga0307515_10007009_pt1 | contig 22385 bp, 8 predicted proteins | sample 17_EM_MG_FD_194513 | JGI IMG/M metagenome (GOLD analysis project Ga0307515, IMG submission 194513) | Populus trichocarpa ectomycorrhiza microbial communities from riparian zone in the Pacific Northwest, United States - 17_EM | ecosystem: Host-associated > Plants > Roots > Unclassified | place...
TCTTATGAGGGCAGCTAACCCAGAAAAGAAATTATCTTTCATTGATGACTGAAGGCGTTGCTAATTTTCATGACTGAACAAGAGAGGTGCAGCTTCGACGATGTGGTCGTTGCTGGTGGAGTGTAAGGAAGAAGAGCTAAAAATATTCTTCTTGTGTGGGATGTGGTCAAACAGTGTTCCCACAGAAGGCTGCATATGCATTCCCTTTCCATTCTTGATGCTCAGCACTTGTTCAAGCAGATAAATGAGTCTAGCTACTTCACATTTGATGCTCTCCATTTCCTTTAGACCATGAGCCTCTTCCGAACCCCATTCTTTATTTTCTGACTTTTCTCATTATAGTGTAGTAGACCTCAGTAGGGGGAACCTACTTTTTATCTTGGTGCATACATGACAAATGTATGAACATTTTTCTATATGATGAACTCGCCCTTTAAGGGGTGACATATGGTCGTAACTCTTGCATGATGAAACAAGTATCTTGATTCTTGCCCAACCTCTACAATTAAAATTTTCTGAGTGACGGTCATTGTGTCACCCACAAGTCTTGAGTTCAAGATGCTTCAAGAAGAGTTTGCCGTTATGCAAATAAAGATGACACATACAACCTAAGGACATGCTCTATTCATTATGTGAGACAAAAGGTAGGTTTTCTACCTAGTCTCAAAACGGGTCTCATATCTGCCTAGTGACGGCCTTCGTAAAGGCAAGAACATCTAAGGCACATATGCCCGTCATTACCAAGCAGACACTCAGATATGAGTTGAGTGTTTCATGCATCTGAACCCTGACCAATAGTCATAAGGCAGATCGCTAATTCCCCACTTAACATAGAAGCTTGTGTGTGCTTTTCAAAAAATTAAAGTGTGATGCATAAGGCAATTTTATACAATGCATGAACAAATATGTACAAAATATAAAGTGCATAAGAAAATAAATAAAGGAAATGCATATCAACAATAAACACACAAACCCAACAATAAAACACAATTATCAGACAAAAACAAAGCTTGGTCCACAAAGTCCCCAGCGGAGTCGTCATTCTGTCGCACGTGTGTGGCGTCGTGACGAATCGTCCACCCTCAGGATTGAAAGTATAGGTCTATTAGGCAAATATAGAGAGACCAGTAATTCTTGTCTCTTATCAGTAAAGGTAATGGGAGTCTCCACCTAGTATTTTGGTCACTAGGAACCTTAACTGGTCTCAGAGATCGGGTACGGAGACTGGTTGTGTAAAGGGAAGGTATTAGCACCCAAAATACGTACTACCTAAGGTAAGTTGCATTGTTTTATTTGTCTGATCAAAATCTAAGGTTTGGTTGTATTTTCTAATTGTTGGTCTTGTCTGTCTAAGATTCAAGAAAAACCCTCCTCAATAAGGAGGTTCTTATCTTAATAGGGTAAAACCTAACCATTCTAGCGTCTGAAAAAAAGAATTTAATATCTGGAATACATATTACGTGTAATGTCGTACCCCGGATACTAAAAGACAAAAAACTTTTTTGTTGTTTTTGAAATTTTGGCCAATATTCTCTTGACTTTAATAAACTGGTTATGAAAGTCAGAATGCATGCTAAAACATTGTTTTTTGGTGTATGAAAAACACAATATGATTTTTTAGCTTTGAGACGCTTGGCCGTATGCACAAAAACATTTTTTCTTTTTTCAATTTTTTTTTGTAATTTGGAAGTTTTGACGAAAACCGGGTATTTTAATACCAGATTTATATTTTTACGGTGTATTTAATTGTAATGGGCCAGCACGGCCCAACATAAAAATAATGGGCCACCACCAGCCTTATACAAAAATGATGGGCCAGCACCGGCCCAACATAAAAATGGGCCAACACCGGCCAAAAACCAAATGGGCTGGTTACTTCATCATTTGATGCAGTTCTGCATGCAAATGCAGGCAGGGGCTGAGCAAGAAGGAAATAAACGAGGCAGCAAGAGGTTACCTGGGGTGGCGTCAAGGCGGTGCTGTTGTCGCGGTGAATGACTGTGGCGGAAGATAATGGTTCTTCTTCTTCTCCCCTCTACTGCGTTTCTATTTGCTTCCTCTACCTTTCGTTCCCTTCGCCAATAACGCTCTGCCTATCTGCAACGGCTTCGTGGAGGTGCTACTGGTGCTAGCGGTGGCGAACAGGGGAGCTAAGGGTGGCAGGTGGACGACAGTTTCTTCTTTTTATTCTCCCCTGTTTTCTTCTGTTTTTTTTGTTTTTTTTTCTTTTGGTTTCTGCCTTTCTTCCTCCCTCTCTCTCTGTTTTTTCTTCGTTTATTTCAACTCTCTCTCCTCTCTTTTTTCTTTCGGTCTACCCCCTCTCTTGTGCTCCCTCATTTTGCTCTCCTCGTCTCCCCTGTATTTATAGGCAAAAACAAGGGAGAGATATGGACGGGGCGATCATTGTGCAGCCGCCCCACGACTGCCCGAGGAGGCACGTCTCCTTCGTTTCTCCAACACGTGGGAGGCCACGAGTCAGCTTAGTAAGTGGGTGTCCTTGGTCGGCGTCTTTTTGATGCTTTTCAGAGGAAGAAAAGTCGGTGAAAACAGGAGAACAAAAGCTCTCTTCCCTTGTTTTGTGCACGTCTAAGGGAAGAAGAAGACATACGGTGTCATTCAAAACGGCACCGTTTTGGGTCCTTTTTTTATGAACAATGGATGAAATGGCGCCATTTTGGACAAAACGCGCCGTTTCATTTAAAAGAAAAAGGCGGCAAAAACGTGTCAAAGTCCAAATCAGTCTTCAATTTGTGATTTGTTCATTTAAGTCCTCAATTGTAAATTTTGATTTTAAAAATCAATTCAATTGCATCCCTGCCAAATTCACTCGCCGGCCCTGAAGTTAGTCGCCTTTTTCAAATTGGTCTTTGATCTCTGATTTATGCAATTTGACTCTCAATTGATTATTAAACTTCTAATGTCTTCAATTTAGCCCCTGATTCGGTTTAATTACAGCCCCTCTATTTAAGCGCCTTTTCCAGTTTGGTTCTTGATTTCGGATTTCTTCAATTAAGTCCCTAATTGGCCATCAAACTTCAATATTTATGCAATTAAGCCCCTGATTTAACCAAATCAACTCTAAAAAATTATAATTTGACCTTAGAACTTTAATTTCTCCCAATTAAAGCCTAAATTGACTTAAAAATCTATTTTCTTGCAATCGAACCCTCCATAAATTCAATTAAACCTTCAATAAAATTTAATTGAGTTCATAAACATCTGATTTTGGACTTTTCTTCCTCAAATTGACTTTTCTTTGTCAACAGGGCTCTAATCGGTCAACGATATACCGTCAAATTTCAATATTTGTATTTTTGAACCTCCTCAACCAATTTTTAGCCATTTTCTGGGCGCTCCGACATCCTTTTTTCACTGTTATTATTTTTTTGATAATATTTTTGATTTTTTTGTATATTTTTCTTTTTTATGTGGGGATCCAAAAATGGGTTACACAATCATTTCATGTTCAACAAGATCAAAATAGACTACGTTTATTCTTTTAGCTTTCCTTTATTCCATTCCATATAATGATTTCTACATAATTATCTTATAAACTTAACATAAACAAGTTGTAAAATATTAAGAAATTAAATTCCATATATTTCTAGTTAAGATATAAAAGAGTAAGATTACATAAAATACTACAACGATCAAAAAAATTTAAGTTAATATATGCATGTTTAGTAATAGATTTAATTACATATCAAAAGACAATATTGGAACTACATTACATAATAAGTGTGTGGTATTCCTAAATTCAACATTACGTCTACCATCATGAGTAATAACAAAAGTAGTCAAAATAATTTACAATATAAGAAATACTATTTAACAATTGATATGTGTATTTGAAACAATAATTATCAAATTACAAATATAAATATAAATAATCAACAATTAAGGAATTTTATGTCATCAATTATCCAATAGTATCTTAACTGATAGTACCATTAATTCTTTTATATCATTCAAATGAATTATCCTAATTACATCATTCAGGTCATCTATCACTCTGATGACTCTAATTTCCTTAAGGTAAATTTGTTATTTAAATTCTCGGTCATCATATAGACTGAAGCCTCTAGTACCACTTAGGTACTAGTCAATATTTAAATTTCTAGTCATCAAATAAAGTGACGCCTCTAGTACCACTTAGGTACTAGTCAATATTTAAAAATTCCTAGTCGTCAGATAAATTGATGTATTTGGTACCACTCATATACTAGTCAATATTTTTAAATTTTCCTTATCAATTGTTCGATAATCATATCATAATTAGTATATATACATAAACAAGCAATTAAATAATTTTGATTATTTAACAACTAGAGCCTCAAACAACTTAGAAGGAGGAATGCAAAGCGGCTACCTGATGCCTAGGCTATAGATATAATCCCCTGCTGTTGTCCTGAACCTACAGCCTCTCTTATTACCGTAAGAATCCAAACATAATTACAATATGAACACCATTAAAGACTTTTACCAAATTTGTTTTTCATGTAATTAACTCTTCATCCAATCATTTATTTCATCATATAATATAATTGAATACTAATTTCAAGTCAATTTGGACAAAACCTTTCAAAATTATTCACACTAATTTGGCTGAAATACCTATTTTTTGGATAATTATAATTGTATTAAAGTGAAAAGTTGTACAAAAATATGAAGGGCATACCCCAAGATGAATATCATCTCATAACCCATATCAAATTGACTTAAGTAGTAGGAGAAAAAAAAGCAAAAGCTAAATAAAACTCAAAATAAAACTAAAAACAATACTGACACAACCAAAAGATTGATGTCTTCTCCCAAGTGTAGGACTGTTGAAGTAATAAATAACCCGGCAAGACCGGAGTCGAACCACAGGGAGGTTAATTGTATAAACTACAAATAAAAAAATAGATAATAACAGAAAAAGAGTTGAAGAGAGCTTTGAGATGTGATATTGATATAAGGATTAAACAATGATAAAAACAATTGTCAAGGTTAAAGGATCTACTAATGGTATTTCAAACAAGTATAGTATAAACTCTTATTACTCAACTGGAAACCACACACAAAGGAGGTTCCAATCGGATTATAAATTGTTAACATGATTACATTAGTTATCTTATTCGAATAATGCTAATACTTGTAAATGTTGTCAGGTATTAATGATTATAACTTATGTTAACAATAAATCAAGTTCCTTTCATAGCACATGTGTCAATTATACCATACAATTTGGGCTATGAAAGTGACAAGTATTTGTTGTACCAATGTTATATTACATAAATCTAGATTAATCTTTTAACAAGCAAAGTATTAAGAGTGAATAAGATAACAAATACAAAACATGTTAGTATCAAACATTAAAATCCATGTTGAGTTTATACTATACTTATTCTTACACCATTAGTGTAACCTTTTCACCTTGACATAATAAACTTAGCTAAACATAATGAAGAAGAGAAACATAAATAAACAAGATAAGAACATAAATAAGATATAAGTTAACTAAGTAAAGGAAAGGAAATGAAAAGCATAAACAAGAGATTAATATAAAAAAAACTTAAGCATCACAAAAATATAAAGAAAGAGAGCAAGAACATGATCTTGATCTGAAAACCAAGATGCCTAAAGGCATGGCAAATGCCTCCTTTTATAGGCCAAAATTCAGAACTATTGATATGATGACTAATTGTTGAGTGGGTGGCCACATCTTGACTTGGTGACAATCCTTATCTTCTTGTCTACCAAAAACGTCACTGTTAACGTCAGAATTTGAATAGATTTTTGTCATGAAAGTTCTAGGAAATTGTCTCAGCTTTCCAAAAAAAAAATAATCGGTGCATTTGGACTTCTAGAACTGAGATATGGGCTGAATACTGAACAGTGTCTAGGCTGCAAGACAGATTCCGACTTCTCCATTGTTGCTAAGATTTGGACTTCTAAACAGCAGAATTGAGTCTTTCACTCCGCATGAATATTTTAGGCTTATGTCTTAGCTTTCTATCCATATAAACCAAATTGAAATCCAAGATCTACAGCTTAAGATATGACCCAATGACTTAACAGTGTTGCAGTTTGGACTGAACCATCATCTCTTTTCTAAGCTTAACCCTCTCTTTGTCTTCTCAATTTCAGTAGTTGAACTCATCAATCAATCCTTTGATTTATGTGATAGGCCTGCATTTAAAATGAGCATTTACCATAAATTAAAGCTATCTTATATTATCAGACTTGTTATTATAAAACATGCTTAAGTTAGGGAATTTAATGATACTTTAAGTGCAATATGATAATATAAAGCCTTAGTGAGAATGCACTTTTAAGTACTAATCAAATACTGCTTGGATAGTAGTTGTTAAACCAGTCGACTGGTTCATGGAAAACTCAGAATTGATCGATTGGTTTTGTAAAAATAACAGACAAGTTAAGTGGAACTCTAAGAAAAACAAACTAGAGGTATCTTGTGACTCTAGAAGACTTTATCTAGATCTGAAAGTAGCTGAAATCTAGTATTTTGGTTCTAGTTTAACCAACCTAGACCTGATAAGCTAAAAGATTTCTTCACTAACAACATGATACAGATGATAAGCCTAGTGAGAAACTCAATTATTCCTCTCATGCTAGATAAAGTAAATTGTGGCTGAGAGTAGTAACCGAGCAAGTAGATGCATAAATTCCTCATTCTGCATATAATGCGTATATCCACTAAAGCAAAGGTCATCATGTCATAGAAGGACAACTTATAAGAGTCCTCTTATGGTAGCCCCCATATCGAAGCAGAGAAAGGACAATGAAAGAACATATGGTCGTGTGTCTCAATATGAGAGCCACAAAGGATACATATCAAGGAGCTAATGATTTGATAAGCATAGAATTTATCCATAGTATGTAGACGACCCATAAAAGCAAGCCATAAGATAAAAAATGTCTCGAGATATGACCTTGAAACTAAAAGAGGTGATGTATAAAATATGTAGGTCTCGTGTATCTAAGAGCCTTTCATTTTAAGTAGATAAAAAATATCTTTGGTGGATCACCCTTTTAGATATAGTGCTCTAGCAGTGCATTCCTAAGATGGAAATGAACTTAGTCCTAAATAGATTGTAGCTTCTTATTACTCGAGGAAAAACACCAAGTGTCTTCCTCAATAATGTCTGAGACTTTGGCATCCCATGAAAGCACAATTAAGGATATCAGTTTCAAAGGTAAAAGATCACAAAACCATTGACCATCCAACAAATAATAGTCTAACCATACAGAAGTAGCAATCTCATCACTAATACATGAGATAAATCTCCCTCTACACTAGTCTCTATTAAGTATGATCTTTCTCCAGTACCAAGAGGAAACTAAATAAGGCCTCATGCTAGAAAGATCTACCTCTAAGTAAGATAATATGAACCGATCCCGACCAAACTGATGATCTTTTTAAAAGAAGTCTCTAGACATGCTTGAGAATAACTACTTTATTCCAGGTCCCAATCCTTTTTATCCCAAACCTCTCTCTTTAAGAGGATAACAAATTGAAGCCTAGGCTATCTTAGCCCCTGAATGCGAGAGCGAATAACCCTTATACAAAAAGACAACTAGAATACTCTTAATCCTCCTAATAACAGAGTAGGGAAGAGTAAACATAGAACAACAATATACGTGGATGGAAAAGAAAACAGATTCGATCAATTGAAGGTGTCCAACATAAGTAAGAGAAACTAAAGTCCACAACTTAATCCCAGAAAGAATCCAATCCATCCAAAATATACAATCACTATGTGTGAGTCTGGTAGAGATAAATAGGACTTCTAGATACCTAACTGGCAGGGAACCTAACCTGAAACCTAAAAGAGTCTACAAAAAGGTTCAAAACTCATCATCGATTCCTGACAAGTAAACATGGCTTTTCTCCATATTTGTAATAAGCTTAGATAACCCAACAAAATCATCCAAAACATTCCTTACAAACTTGACTGAGTTCATATTTTCCCAACAGAAAATCATAAGGTCAACTGTAAAACATGAATGAGTAGTGGTAGTTTGTTGACACCTTTAATGGTATTGAAACCCCGGGTTTTGTGAAGCCTCTTTTAGTATCCCTCATAAACCCTCTATGGCAAAAAAAAAAAAGGATAAAGGGTCACCTTGCTGAAGGCTCCTAAAAGATGGGGAGAAACCGTGACTTTTCCCATTCATAACCACTAAAAAATAAGTTATAGACATGTATATCTCAATCCATCTAACCATAGCTTCAGGTACTCCAATAGCTCTTAGCCCGGATAAACTCCCAACTAATTATATCAAAAGCTTTCATAAGGTCTATTTTAAAGCACATTTAGGCATAGGACTAGCTAAATGATAGTTATGCATAAGCTCCTGAGTCAACAATATGACATCTGATATTTGCCTATCCGAACAAAGGTAGTCTAAGAATGACTAATAATATCCAGAAAAATCTCATTTAATCTACTCATAATAACTTTAGATATGCATTTGTAAATCATATTACAAAAAGAGATAGGTCTAAAGTCATTCATAGTGGAAGGAGTCTCAATCTTAAAAACCAAAGCAATCCTAGTAGTATTAACACATTTAAAAATAGTAGAAGAATCGAAGAAGCACTTCACAACAACAAGGAAGTCCCTACCAATAATGTCCCAACTTTTTTTAAAGAACAAAGAAGTATAACCATCTGGACCAGAAGCCTTATTATCCGGGATAGAGAATCATGTTTTCTTGATCTCATCATTCGTAATGTATGACTCCAAAGTAGGCACAATTTCAAGAGGAATCCTACCAGAGAAGTATCGGGAAACATCATTTAAAGTAGTGGTCAAGTGTGTAGAGAGTAACCCTTAGAAGTAATGAACAACCAATCAATCTAGACCTTGCTGATTCTGAACCCGAGACCCTGTTTCATTAGTCAACCAATAGATTCTATTCCTGGCCTATCTATAAAGTAGTGATCTGTGAAAAAACTTGGTATTTTTATCTCTCAAGTTTAACCACTGAATCTAAGACCTCTATTTGTAAAAAGCTTTATCATCCTTACATAACTGTAAAAACTCCTTAGTAAGCTCTTCTTCTGCCCTCAAATACTCTTCAGACTGTGGAGAGTCATCAAGAGGTATAAATGCTACAACCCAATTAGACTTTGCCTTAACCATTCGATTAGAAATGTGGCTAATGGTTGGTGATGCAAAGACTTCAGCTTAGGCTTTTGCAAGCCTAGCCTCTTGGTAATAATATACATAGGGTTACCATCCACTAGGATCTGCTAAGTATATGCAACTAAACCCAAGAAATCATCCCTGTTAGCTCATAGAGTCAAAAACTTAAAAGTTGTTTTTACCTTTGGAAGAGGACAACTGAACTGGATAACCATAGCACTGTGATATAAAAAGTCCCTAGGTAAAATCTTAAAACAAGTAGTTGGCCAAGTAGATAACCAACATGAGTGGCCAAATATCCAATCTAGTTTCTCAATAATAGTACCCCTATTATGCTGACCATTATGCCAAGTGTATCTCAATCCCGAGTATGGAACTTTAACCAGTTTCGTTGCGTGAACATAATTGCCAAAGTTATTCAAGTGCCTATGTTAGGTAAGATCACCCCCATATTTGTTAGAAGTACTCATAATATCATTAAAATCTCTTAAAATAAGTCACGGTCTAGACAGAAATGCAATCACATGTCCTAATAAATAATCTCATAGGGTTTGACACCCCATAAATATATTGAGGCCATAAACAAAAGTGATAACAAAGGAACACCTATTAACCAAATTAGAGATCTCACAGGTTATCCATTGAAAATAAAAATGCATCAAAGAGACATTATATACCATCGGGTCCTAATCAACAAGAATATGACAATTAACTGTATCTAAGATATTAGATAGAAATTGTTATGATGAAAGATTAACAGTTGTTTCCATTCCTCTCATTTTGCTAGAAGCAATCATAGTCTCAATGAGACTCACAATATTGAGTTATACTTATTAATCTAATCATTTATTGCTTTATGTTTTTACGGGCTTTTTAGACCCCAAATATTTCAACAACCTAACATATATAATAGGAAGTGAAAAGATAGTAAAAAAATAAAATCAACGGTCCTTAAACCCTTTCATCTTCTTCTTCTTACCAACAGTTTTAAAAGGTGTGTTTGACTATTCTAGTTGAAGCTTATTTTTAGCCTTTATATTCACACTATTGCTTCGCAAGTTCGCATTTTTACTCTCTATACACTTAGCGACTTTAAGAAAACCAATTTGGTTCTCTTCAAGCCGGGAATAGTCCCTCTCTGAGTTTTGATCCAACCCAACATCATCATTCAAAGCGTCCTTTCTAGCAGTTTGAGCAGAAAGTTCAGCAGCATTGAATTGGTTAATCGGTTTTGAATTTTAACTGGTCGATTAGTTTCATAGACAGTAACTCCAGAGGCTTTTATCTTATCTAACAAATCATCCGGATCCTAGGATGTTTGAATTGATCGACTAGTTTTTGTAGAACTGACAGTCTAGGGTGCTAATTTTATTTTGGTAGCTGTATTTGAATGGGATGAACCTCATTGACAATAATACCCGGGGAGCTATATGTATGTAAAGCATTACCCCTATTTTGGATCTTCAACATATCCTCAACTGAAAGATTTAGGGCTTTAACCAAAGCTTTGCAAAAGTGCCCAAATACTCTACAAATGTCATAGGTTCAAGGTTTCCATTCATACTTACACATAATTATGATAGAGTCCGAAGATAACCTACATTTCATTAGGAAATTGTAAGCCATGGGTAACGAGGCATCCAGTTCAATATAGACTTGGGCATAGTTAAGCCTGGTGTTGTTAAGTGTTTGTTCATCATACAACCACCTTTGAGATTTTATTCTTATCGAGAACAAAATGATGGTGTCATGATTGAAGGATAATGGTCTTTCTCCCCAAACATCCACAACCCCTTTTTCATAACTAAATGGGCATCATCCTCCATCTTAAAATAAAAAATCAAGAAACTTTGTTGTGTTATGATGACATTCTCAAAGCTATAATTCTTCCATATCCGGAAGACAATAGAGTTGGTTGCATGGTAAGACATCTTATAATTAGGGAAGTATCCCACCAAGCATCAGTTTTATTTTGATGTAATCTCATCAATGACATTATCTAGGATTTTTGAAATAGTATCAATCTCTTATCGTGGAAAAGAGGCTATGTTAGCTCAGGTTATTAAGTTGGACACTTTCACTCTATCAACCCATGAGGTGCTAGAGGTTAAGGTGGTGGTGGTGGTGTTTTTTAGTGTCATGGTGGCAATATGGGTGGCAAGGGGGTTCGTAATGTTTTTTGGGTGGTTTTGATTTATAGGTAGTTTTGGTGTTTTAAGGAGTTTGAAGTGTTGGTATTATTTAGGTTGATGGTATTAAAGGTTATTTTTGGTAGTTGTGGTGTTGTCAATAGCTTGTTACATTAACCAATCAACTGGTTTCTGGGTTTGCTGAACCGCTCAACCGGTTCTTAGGTAACTAGTGGCCATGTATGAAATTGATAGAAAATGGTTCGAGGGGAACACAAAGTTTCAAGGTTGTTTAAATCTGATCTCCATTGTTCAGAACAAAAAGGATATCTAGGTGAACCCATTTAAGAGTAAATCCAATGGTGAACAGAGAAGAACCAAGCTAGAGGCTATGACTGTCTCAAACAACAATAGATCAACAAATTCTAAATGGCCAGTTTGTAGATCATCACTAAGCACAAAACATACTATAAAAATCAGTCAAATCCAACGATGGATGTTGGGGTTATGGATCCAACAACCTATTTCTCCTACCAGCCTCTCTCCAAACCTTTTTTCTCTAAAATGTTTTTGGCTAAAATACCTATTCATAGGGGATCATAATTTTTTATTCAATTTTCCATAATTCACTAATTACCCATTCCTATTTCATGCCCAAGAACATGATTCTTAAGAAATAATATAAATTTAAACATCTTAACCTATAAAATTCAACTTTTCATAATATACATATTTCTTCCTAAGCTTTAAAACATACCAAAATTAAAATTAATCACGGTGGAAGTGATTCTTACTTTCTAATCACAAGAAATCACAAAGAAATTGATAAGAAATTCAAGCTTTCTTCACTTCTTCTTCTTTTTCCATCTCTAACTTATAACACCTCTATTTCTAAACTTATAGCTCTTCCCAAAACTTGAAATCCTTTGTTTTAATCCTTAAAACAATTTTTATAAGCCCTTTAATCTTCCTCTCCTAAGTGTTTTAATGTAAAGAAATAAAAAAAATCATGAAATTTTTCCCTCCTTTCTTCCCTTAATAATTGACAGCTTTCTTGGCTTTTTTTAGACATGTTGAGCAAAAGTTTCTCATTTACTCAAGTATCCTGCGAGTATCCTGTGAGTATCCTGTCTCAACATATTTTTTACAACTTATGTTGCTGTGAAGTTTTAATCGTTAAAACTTTATTTTAGATAATTACACACACACACACACACACACACACACACACATATATATATCTTTGGGTTAATTTTCCAACATTTTACTATATAGTAATATTTTTAATTGGAGTTTTACAGAATCCATCTTTAAAAAAGTCAATAGGTTTATTGAAAAATTCAATTTACAAGAATCAATAGTAATCATATGAAATATGAAAGAAAATAAACACAAGTCTTATTACAACCATGAACTATCCTCAATAAAAAAAGTACTCAAATTCGTATGAAGCTAAACAAGAAATGCACTTTTAGCTTAACACATTCAAAGAGATAAGTAAGGAAGATGTAAAATTGACTATACCTCAAATGTTTTCGGAAATGGATTCTATTTTTGTTATAATTGATAGATTTTAAAAGATGAAGAATTTTGTTCCCTGTAAAAGATAAATGATATTTCTATAATTATTTGACTTTTCTTAAGAGAGCTTATTCGTTTACATGGAGTGTAAAAAATCACTATCTTTTATTGGAATAAAAATTCCTTAATCACTTTTAGTAAATATTATGTAAGATGTATGATTCATCCTTGAATTTTAATATCACAACACAACCATAAATAAATGGGCAGACAAAGTCACTAATCGAACACTTGATAAGTCAAAGCAATGAAATATTGTACTTGCACATACATAATTTGCACAACATTGTCAAACACAATTCAATAGATAAATGATCATTTGAAATTATGTATTTACAGTGTTCTAGGGATATACTTAATCTTATACCAGTTCAGAAAGGTGATGGTTATGGCACTGCTACAGTAAAGTTTAGAAAGGTGATGGTTATGTTCAGAAAGGTAATGGTTATGACATTGCTGCAATAAAGATGAGGTTGAACTTATTGTAACCGATTGAGGTCTTCTTGAAGCCCAAATTAGATACAAAGGTTTTTGTTTTAGAATTTTATTTATTTTACTTGTTATTTTTATATTCCTTTTCTAATTAAGTTTGGGATATTTATTTAATTTGATTTTTGTTAGTTAGGTTGGTTTAGCTTACTATTTAAAAATAGTTTTGAATGCTATTGGTATTTAATTATAAATATTCAGAGTTTGTTTAATCTTAATTTTTATATAGTTTAGTTGCAATTTAGAGGCTCTCTTTTCAGCATCTTCTACATAATTCTCTATTGACTAATAAACTTGGTAGACCTTTAACGTAGATCATTTCCAATGTACACAAACCAAGCATCAATACATTGAGCCTAACTAGCAATCCTACCAAAACCCAAGGAGAAACTGACAGATTTGAACAGAAGATCACTTCGAATCAGCCGCGCTATCCACAAAACTAAGAAAAGAACAAGTAAGCACTGGCTACTTACATCTTAAATAAACGTCCAGAAAAGAGTAAGAATCAAGGTGCCTCTAGAATATGTGAGTTTGTTGCATGGTTATAATCTCCTCTAATAGTTTTTGTTGATCGGTTTTTCATATAATGCTGTCGCTGGATCCTTCTTTTATTGATGCTAACTGTTTGGGTTCCATGATAATGTTATTGCAATGTCTAGGTATCTGGTCCTGAAAATTTAGATCAAAAATTTAGTGGTGTGGAGACAAAGCTACATCTTTTTTATTTGTTGTTTATGTTTTGTGGTTTCTTGAACTTATGGTCCTTATTTTGATAAATATGTTAAACTTGTAAAACAGAGAAGAGAAAATATTTGCCTTATGTTTATTCAATGATACTCTGCCGCTTATATACAATTATTTCCCTACAATGGTGCTACGCTATATTAGGAATATGAATTACAATAGGAATAGTATAGTTGACAGAACAGGTCTACATATTTCTTTCCTAAACCATTACATAACTTTAGGATATTCATTGATCCTTTCTTAACACTCCCCTTCAAGTTGGAGAGTGAATGTCGAGAACTCCCAACTTGTGAATCATGGTAGAGAAAATCTCCTTTCCCAATGGCTTAGTGAAGACATCCGCAAGTTGATCTGCCGAAATAACAAATTTGGTTATAATGGATCCATCATATATTTTATCCCGAATGAAATGACAATTCATTTCTATATGCCTGGTTCTCTCATGAAAAACTGGATTAGCAGCTATATGCAAAGCTGTTTTGTTGTCACAGTGTAGCAATGCTGGTTTCGGATGCAATATCCGTAAATCTTTTAATAATGAACGTAACCACGATAACTCACAGCATGTACCTGCCATGGCTCGATATTCGGCTTCTGCTGAGGAGAGTGATACTGTCTTCTGTCTTTTTGTTCGCCAAGAAACAAGTGAAGATCCTAAGAAAACACAATAACCTGTAGTGGATCTCCGAGTCATTGGGCAACCAGCCCAATCTGAATCACAAAAAGCCCGCAGAGATAAATCAGTTTGAGAAGAGAAGAACAAACCCTGTCCTGGTGCACCTTTCAGATAATGTAACACACGCAAGGCAGCCTCCATGTGTGGTTTGCGTGGTGCATGCATAAATCGACTTAGCACATGTACAGAATACATGATATCTGGTCGGGTAATAGTCAAGTAAATTAGACGACCCACAAGTCGCCTATACTGAGATGGATCTTTAAGTAAATCACCTACATCTGAGAGTTTTGTGTTTTGTTCCATAGAAAAGTTCACAGGTTTAGCACCCAAAATCCCAACATCCTTCAGAATTTCCAAAGTGTACTTCCGTTGTGAGATAGCAATGCCTTTTTGTGATCGAGAGACCTCAATTCCCAAAACATATTTCAAGTTGCCCAAATCTTTAATTCGAAAACGACTATGCAGAAATCTCTTAAGTGTGTATATAGCCTTAAGGTCATTACCTACGATTAGAATATCGTCAACATATATCAACAATGCAGTAAAGGATTTACCATTGCGACAGGTGAATAATGAATAATCTGTTTTAGACTGAGCATATCCGGCAGCTTGAATAGCTGCAGAGAATGTAGCAAACCATTGACGAAAAGCTTACTTTAATCCATACAATGATTTGTGGAGGCGACACACCAAATTCTCCCCCTGTCGCCGAAGACCAGGAGATGAACACATATAAATTTCTTCATGAAGATCACCATGAAGGAAAGCATTGTGCACATCTAGCTGGTGAAGGGACCAATTCTGTGCTGCTGCCAAAGCCAACAAACAACGGACGGTGATCATTTTAGCAGTAGGAGAGAAAGTGTCATGGAAGTCGATACCTTCTAGCTGTGTGTAACCCTTTGCCACAAACTGGGCTTTGTGACGTTCAATGGTACCATCTGAATGGCGTTTGATTTTGTAGATCCAGCGGCATCCAATAGGTGTTTTGCCAGGAGGGAGAGAAGTGAGGGACCAGGTGTTATTAGCTTCCAATGCTGCCAATTCAGATTGCATGGCAGCTTGCCACTGGGGAATGGAAGCAGCTTCGGTGTAAGAACGGGGCTCAATGTCCTGGCTAATGGTGGCAGTATAGGAGCAAAGCTGTGGTGAGTAGAGATGGTAAGAAAGAAAATTACAAAGAGGATAGCGTGTACCTTTTGATGGACCAGACGAGGAAGCCAACGATGGTTTGGGAGACGTTACTTGGTTGCAGATGTAATCACGTAAAGCAGGTGGAGGGCTGTGATGGCGCTGGGAACGACGCAAGGGCTGCACAGGAATCAGAGGAGGAGATGACTGAGTGATATTGCTGGGAACCAAGGGAGAAAAATTTTGAGGAACTGGAGTAGGAGAAGCAGGATTGGAGATGGGGAAGTCTGCAGCAGGAGCATCAGGTATGGAAAGAGGCAGGACAGGGGAGGGAGCTGCAGAATTAGGGGTTGATGCATGAGGTGCAGGAATGGGTGGAGATGATTTGTAAGGGAAAATGTGTTCGTGGAAGACAACATCACGGCTAGTGAAAAATTTATGGGTGGTAAGGTTGTAGAGCTTGTAAGCTTTTTGGCCGACCAGGTAACCAAGAAAAACACAACGTGTGGCTCTAGGAGCAAATTTGTGTGCAGCATGCACTTCAGTGGCATATGCAAGGCAACCAAAAATTTTAAGATGTGAGTAAGTGGGGACCTTGCCATAAAGTTTCTCAAAAGGGGTTTGGTGAGAAAGAAGTGGTGTAGGTTAGCGATTAATTAAATGCACAGCGGTAAAAACACATTCTGCCCAAAAATGCAAAGGGAGATGAGCTTGAAAGCGAAGGGCACGTACAGACTCAAGAATATGACGATGTTTACGCTCTACAACCCCATTTTGTTGAGGTGTATAAACACAAGAGTGTTGATAAGTAGTGCCATGTTGACGAAAAAAATTCCGCATGGAAAAAAATTCCCCTCCATTATCAACGCAAATATTTGCAATGGATGCATTGAATTGTGTTTTTACAAAGGAAAAAAAAAATTGAGTAAATTTTGTGTTTCATGTTTGTGATGCATAAAGAATACCCACGTAAATCTAGAATAATCATCCACGATTGTTAAAAAATATTTAGCACCAGACAGGGAAGGAATTTTATAAGGGCCCCAAATATCACAATGAATTAATTCAAACGGTCGAATAGATGAAATTGAACTAGAGGAAAAAGGAAGTCGACATTGTTTTGAAAGAGCACAAATATCACATGCATCGTGGAGTTTGAAAGAGAAATTAAGTAAATTGTTGGCCATAAAATTTAATCGAGAGGAAGATAAATGCCCTAATCGGCGATGCCACAACTCGGTGGAGGAGATGACATGAGAAAAAAATGATTTGGTAGCAATAGGAGCTGAAGACTGGAAATTTGGTGTCGGTGTTGGTGATGCTAAGGCAACCAAGTAATAAAATCTGCCTCGTTGTTTGCCCAAACCAATCGTCGTCTTCGTCGCCAAGTCCTGCAAAATACACCAATAGGGAAAAAATGTTACTGAACAATTTAGACCTCTTGTAACTCGACTTATAGACATCAAATTCACTTTAAAGGACGGCACACCAAGCACATTTTTGAGAGAAATAACAGAATTTAAAGGCAAAGTCCCGGTAGAAGTAATTGGAGCCTATTCTCCACTAGGCATAGTAACCGGTGGTAAAACAGAATTCTGACAACTATTGACAAGCAGATTTGGAGAAGAAGTAATGTGATCAGTTGCACCACTATCAAGAATCAACTGAGGTAGGCTGTATGGTGCTTGCAACAAACCTGGAGAATTAACAACAGCATTGGCCTGAGGTTAAGGGGATTGTTCTGTCCCATTGTTGTTCATAATGGACAATATCTGTTGAAACTGTAAATCAGAGAAGCCATTCATGACCGACTGCATCTCTTGCCTTGTGGGACCTTCCTTGACGTAATTGGCTGAAGGATGAGCAGACTTGTTGTAAGGAGGACGACTGCCTTGACGGTTGAAACGACTGGCTTTATGTTTTGGATGGCCTAGTGGGTAACCATGCAGTTTCCAACATGTATCTCGTACGTGATGATCATTATCACAGTATGAGCAATGCAGTGGCTTACAATTAAAAGAATTGGAGCGAGAGGAAGCGCCTTGTCCTAACCGAACTGCTAGAGCTGTGAGGGCATCTCGTTGGATTGTCATGGCTGTAGTTTCTGCTGCCTCTTGTGTATCATTTAAGCTGTGTTGCTTCTCTTCTTGAATAATAGAGGAATATGCTTGGCGAACATCAGGGAGAGGATTCAGCAATAAGATCTGTCCTCTAATGGCCTTGTAAGAGTCATTAAGTCCCATGAGGAACTGCATCAGCTGTCTTCTCTTATGGTCTGCTCCACAGGAGCAAACAGTGCTGCTATAGGAACCCAATTCATCCCACAATCCCTTCAGCTTTGTGTAGTAGGCTGCAACGGTCATCTGCGCCTGAGAAGTACAAGCAATGTCCCTCTCAATCTGAAAGATACGTGGGGCATTGCTCTGAGAAAACCGATCATGAAGGTCCTCCCAAACCTCCTGTGCTGTAGTTGAATATATAACACTGTCTGCAAGTTCTGGCGAGATTGAATTAAGAATCCATGACAGAATCATGTCATTGCATCTCTTCCATGAAGCATAATCGTCTTGTTGGCTCTTGGCAGATGGTATCTGTACTGTTCCATCTATAAATCCCAACTTATTTTTAGCGTTCAAAGAAATCGTCATAGACCTGCACCAGGTGGAATAATTGTCGCCATTGAGAGGCTTGGAGACCAGCACCAATCCTGGGTGATCAGAATGGTAAAGAAAAAAAGAATCGAAGGCATTGTTCTTGCCTTCCTTAGAAGATTGTTCATGCTCCATAATACTGGACAATTGGCAGGGAAAATTGGAGCAAGAAAAAAAACGGCAGAGAGCTAGGTTACCAGCTCTGATACCATGTAAAACAGAGAAGAAAAAATATTTGCCTTATGTTTATTCAATGATACTCTGCCGCTTATATACAATTATTTCTTTACAATTGTGCTACGCTATATTAGGAATATGAATTACAATAGAAATAGTATAGTTGACAGAACAGGTCTTCATATTTCTTTCTTAAACCATTACGTAACTATGGGATATTCATTGATCATTTCTTAACAAAACTTGAGTTTCTGCAGATTTGTATTTTATCCTTTCGGCCAAATTTTGGTGATTTAATGTAATACTTTGCTTATATATATATATATATATAAAAGTCAACAGGAGAGTCAACACTGAATGAGCATAAGACTGATTCATTGGAAACCCAAGATCGAATCATCATAGAGACACAGACATAACACAACGAACCATTTCCCGAAAAGGTAGCAGCACTTGATTCCACATGCAGAGTTCATTAGCCAAATAGAACTTGCAATGGGCCTGAAGCATCTAAGCACCAAATGCCAAAGAGGATAATGACGAAGCAAAACCTGTACAAAGAACTTTTGTTGAAGCCAGTAATTGACGTTGCAGAAATGGTTCAAGATATCAGTTTGAGGAGTCAAATATAAGACAACGAGATTTTCCTTTTAGCTTTCTCAATATTTTAACTAGTAAAGAAGAGGGCTAGCAGTCTATTTTCCAACATAGCATCCAGATATCACAAGTCCCTCTTGCCTTGTAATGGGCCATAGAAAAGATCATGCCTTGTAATTGGACTTCAAGAGCTCAAAATCCTAGACCAATTTGGCCGTGTTAATAGAAACCAAAAATCATAATTCTAATTTTGTTGGTTCATCATGCTAATTCCCATCACATGCAGGCTGAGGAATATAATTTCCACTGATCAAGCTGAACTCTAACCATTTAACATTCTCTGCTATTCATGTCATGCTAATAGCAATTTTTCGGCATGTGCAATTCATAAATTCAAATTTCCATGCGTCAGATGAAGCATCTATATTTTGCTGCCAAAACGCTGAGAAGTTTCAAGTAGAAAGATAACCTAATGTTTTTGCCATGCTTCTGATATTTTATTACACAAATTTATTATTTAGATAGTGAAAACACACGTCTCATCAATATTCTTGCGCACAATCACTATATTTTATTGTCACATACTGCTTGGATAATCATCTCTTCCATTAGAGGTTACCATGGTGGATATTGTAAGGATAATTATGATTAAGCTTTTTCTGAGCTTATTTGCTGATGTCGTATGGCTTAGCATCCTCATCTGACAGACGTGTATACGCTCTTTTTCCAAAGGCCCATGCTTTAGCTTCAGTAAAATGGGCTCCGTTCCAGTACACATACTCGCTCCTCTCGTCACATGGGCTAGGAAGAGATGTACACGGGACGGTTCCGAAAGGACGTCGCAACAGCTCTTATTGTTATATTTGAAACCAGCAAGCAAGCCTAATTAGTTAATGGTAGCAAGGGATTTAACAACAATTCCTCTCTTTTACCATTGACCAAAAAAAAAAAAAAAAAATCGAGGCCAATTACCTTGATTTGAAAGATCTTCAGAATCAATTTCGTAAGAATTTATGTAGGTAAAAATAGCACCAGGAAGCGTGGAAGTAAAATTGTTGACGGTAAGTTCGAGTTTTTTCAGTATCATGTTTATATAATTATTAACTTTAGGGTTCATGAGATTAGTTGAAGTACGTTCAACCTAATTCAAATAACCACATTAATTAAAAAAAAAACATTGCTGATAGTTGAAGCTTTTGGTTGAAATTTTGCACATCACGGTTGAACTCCTGTACACATGAAAATTCATCGGCTATCTTTCTTGCTCCTGTATAATACAAATCCTGGCAAGAATAACAAAAATGGAATTAAATGGGGCTTCAAGCTTGTTTCAAGTCATACTTTTAGATATTGGATCGTTAATGATTATTGCTACTATTTTCACAAGAGACATTAAAGGAAACGAAAACAAGATATAAAAGAAGATCAAATGAGTAGCTAGAGAAGAGTGCTTTGCAGTCAGGGCGGTGGAATTAGGGGGGCTGGCAGGTTCAGCCCCTCTCCTTCAATAAATTAGAGAGAACAGCAACAAGATAGAAAGAAGGCAGATGTGAGAATCTAGGGATGGCTGCTTTGGAGTGGAACGAACTGGGACCATATATAGAGGTTGATTGGGGAGTCACTAGTCATTTGTTGTGCGTTTGACTGTCACTATAGTACAATTATGACCATCCTTCATTTCTTGCAGTATATTCTTATTGGCGCATTCGGACTGCTTGTTATAACTTCAAAGGACTAATGGCTGAAACAAAATTCGAGAGCTGCAATGTAGTAGTTAGCATCCGCTGTCCTGGCTTGACCTTGAATGTATCAACTTTGCTATCCATTTTGTAAGGTGGACAAAAGAAAGATGGATGATTGTGCACCAGAAGCACTGTGAACCTTGTTTTGTTCGCTATGTTTGTAGATTTTTGGCTGAAATGTTCCAGGATTTCTGCTTATGCCTAAGCCCGCTTGCAAACCATAAATCCATTTGGTTTTTTATTTGGAACCACAATACAAACTGTGTTTTCTCATATTTTAATTTGTTTTAGTTAAAAATTATTTTTTTTATATTTTCATATTATTTTGATGTATTTATATTAAAAATAATTTTTAAAAAATAAAAATATATTATTTTAATATATTTCTAAATAAAAAACACATGCTATCTCAAAAGAGATATGGAATGGAAGTCAAAATTATTATTAAACTTGTTATATTTGAAACAATAAATAAATATTATTATTTTTATAATGAATGCTATTTTTTCTTAACTAACTTAAACTAGTAATTTTTTTACGCATAGAAATAAAAAAAATATTTATAATTATCATAAAATCATAATTTATTTCTATGAAAATATTAAAAATAATTATAATTTACTTAGTCATTAAATTATTTCTTTCAATATATTTAAATAATACATTAATTAATTAAACTAATCATATGTCAAATAAAATATTTACCCCAACAGAAATTTAAAATCTAACATAGATAGAAATGCAAAATAATTTCATCACAAATATACATTTTGTTTTATTATCATCCAATCCTCACTCATTCTATATAAAAATAAAATTCATCTTGTACTTTTTAATAAAGAAATCTTTGGTTCATTAATTTTGTTAAATTCATAAGAAAATGATTTACGCTAATTCATTTAATTTTAATTATTAAAAATTATTAAATTGTATAAATATTTTTTTATGTATTTTGGGCAATTTATTTTTCTATATTAATTTGATGAAATGAAAAAAAAATTAATGCAATTATATTCTTAAAAAATAAAATATAGATATGCTCGTGTGATAAAATATTTGAAAATTACTAAAATTAAAAAATTAAAATTATGAAATATTTAAAGGAACATTTGTGGAAAAACAAAATTAACTTGGTTTTGTCTCCATCTTTGTTCCCTCTGTCCCTTCTTTTTAGAAGGATAGAAAATTAACTAGAATTTATCCCTAAAAGATTGAAAATAACCCCTTGTCTCCACAACTAAATGTGTTAATATCACATTTTTCTCCGTTTTTTTTTTTTTTTTTTGGAACAATAAGCAAACAAA